>Ga0105102_10000338_pt1 | contig 13613 bp, 12 predicted proteins | sample PPLLaktember2015_FD_87032 | JGI IMG/M metagenome (GOLD analysis project Ga0105102, IMG submission 87032) | Freshwater sediment microbial communities from Prairie Pothole Lake near Jamestown, North Dakota, USA - PPLs Lake P7 Core (6) Depth... | ecosystem: Environmental > Aquatic > Freshwater >...
TATCTGGGAATTCTCGGAGCCGACCTGGGTTACCTGAACATGTACGAAAAAACAGGGACCGCCATTGAGCTGGTTTCTTCAATAAAGAAACTTGCCGACGGACTGAATGTCGGGCAATATTTTGACTTTGAGACCATCAAAAGGGTCTCACTCAATAAGTCAAACATTGATTCGCTCCTGTTCCTTTCGGTGGATTCCTACAGCCGGATGGATGAGTACCTCCGGAAAAACAACCGGAGCCAGCTGTCAGCGATAATGGTTGTTGGCGTCTGGCTCGAAGCCCAGTACTTCTCAACCCAGGTTATCAGGCAATATCCGAATAATTTGCTGCGGGAAAGGATCGGTGACCAAAAATACTTCCTTGATGATCTTATCAGGATCATTACCCCATATTGTGATTATGACAGGGAATTCGCGGCACTGTGCGGTTTTCTAAGGGAGATAGTATCCAGGTATGAAAACGTAAAGATGACCTACTCAAAAGGTGAACCTTCGAGCTCGGAAAAGGATGGAATGCTTGTCGTGACCCAGACAGAAACTAGCATGGTTGAAATGACTGATGAACAGCTTGCCCGGATTATTGAAATTACCGGGATTATAAGGAACAAACTGATTTCAAATTAGCATGAAAAAGTATTTATTGGGATTCTTGTTGCTATTGCCTGCATTTTTTGTTCTTTGCGGACAGACTCAAAATGATCCTCTTGTCAGTACATGTTTGCAAAGCACCGGACCAGGGACAAAGTATCTGAAAGACTTCAGGATTCAGCTCGGCATGGGAACATCCCAGGATCTGTTCAGGTACAAGGCAAACATGTCGCTCTGGAAAAATACAAGATACAGATTCACGTTGTGCACAGCCGAGAATTCAAAAGGCCGGCTTATCCTTAATATCCAGGACGATGCCAATAATGTAGTCCTTTCCTCGGTTGACGGTAAAACCGGAACAGTCTACAGTTATGTTGATCTAATCTGCAACAGGAGCGGGATCTACCAGGTTTATTTTGATTTCACTGAAGGACAGTCCGGTTCTGGTGTAAGCATTGTCTCAATGGTGCAGTAAACTATTGCACAAGGTTTACTATCTGCACCAACGCAGAAAGGACAAAAAGAAGGGCCAGCATAATCCCCGGAAGCCTTTTCGATCTTGAAAAAACAAAATAGTGTGTTATAAAATAAGTCGGAGGGATCGCTATTATCCATAGCATCTCGGCTGATACCGTTTTGAACAGAACCTCAATACCAAGTGCAATAAAGAATGTCCACAGCAGCAGAATGAAAGTCTTGCGCGACTTTATTTTTTTTGTGTTGATGGCAGATAAAAGTTGGGTCACGCTTATCAGAACGGTGATCCCTGCTGCGATAAGGACTCCAAGGGACAATCCGGAAATGCTGTAGTGTCCATCCTTACCAAAAAGATTATATGAGATTGCAGACAACTGTGAATCCATATCATTACCTGTCACATATAGAAAGCCGTACACTAAAAACAGCGGGGTTGCAAGACCCATTATTGAAATAATCAACTCCGTAAGGCTTCCTGCCCTGAGAATTGCAATTCCTATGATCAGGAGAACTCCAAACCAGATCAAACCGGCATAAAAGAGGCTTCCGGTGCCTATCAGCAAACCGGCATCAAAAAGTGAGAAAGCGGTACCCTGCACCTTATATGATTCTATGATCTTCCTGATTCCGAGGACCAGCAGGAGTGCAGCCGGAAGTACAGGGTTCAGTATCTGATACTGAGGGAAAAAAGAGCTCAGCAAGCCAAATATCAATGCGGGAAGGAAGTTTCGTTCGCTGATAAAGAAAGCACTCGTATTGAAATTCACCAGGAGACCTGAAATAGAAAGCACAAGCAGGAACGCAACGAAAACACTGAATAACGGATTGAAGCAAGAAACGGACATGAGCAGGCTGAAAAGAGGCATGGGCCTGACATCAAAGCCCTGATAAGAAGGATGTTGAGGGTGAATAAAAGCCCCAAGCCATGTCAGGAGGATAATTACAACAATCAGGATCACTACATCAGGCCCTGTTTGCCTGAATTTTTTCACCAACATATATTAAATATCAAATCCGATATCTTTTCTGAAATACATATCCATGAAGGAGACTGAATTTATGTTCCGGTACGAACCTGCCAGAGCTTCCTCTTTTGAACCGCCCCACGAGCTTACGGCAAGCACCCTTCCTCCGGAGGTAACAACTTTCCCATCCCATATTTTCGTTCCGGAGTGAAAAACAATGCAATTCGCTGTATTTTCTAGTCCCGAAACCTCATAACCCTTTTCATAATGGCCCGGGTAACCTCCTGAAACAACCATGACGGTCGCCACAAACCGGTCATCAATCACAATTTCCCTTTTTTCAAGATCACCATGGGCCACCCCCTCGAGAAGTTCGAACAGATCCGACTTTATCCTCGGGATAACTGCTTCCGATTCCGGATCCCCCAGCCTTGCATTGTATTCAATAACGAATGGATCGCCCTTCACATTCATCAGTCCGAAGAAAATAAATCCCTTGTATTCAATTCCATCCTTCCTCAATCCCTTAATGGTGGGATCAATAATCCGCGTCCTGACTTTTTCAAGGAATTCCGGATTGGCAAACGGAACAGGTGAAACTGCGCCCATTCCACCAGTATTCAATCCTGAATCGCCCTCTCCCACTCTCTTGTAGTCCTTTGCTTCAGGGAGCATCTTGTATGATCTTCCGTCAGTTACAATGAAAACCGACAATTCAATTCCATTCAGGAACTGCTCAATCACCACCTTTTGTCCTGCATCGCCGAACTTTCCGTTTAAGATCGCATTTATTTCCGAAATGGCATCATCGATGGTTTGGTGAATCAAGACTCCCTTGCCGGCAGCCAGGCCGTCGGCTTTAATTACATATGGGGGTTCAAGTGTCCTTAAAAATGCTTGTGCCTCGCTTATATCCGCCCTGTCGAAGGTCCTGTATTTTGCCGTTGGAATGGAATGACGCACCAGAAACGCCTTTGCGAAATCCTTGCTTCCCTCGAGCCGGGCTGCGGAGCTTACCGGCCCGATAACCGGCACATCCTTTATCTGATCGTCATGCAGGAAGAAATCATGAATACCTCCTACAAGAGGAGCTTCAGGCCCGACAACAACCATTTCAATCCCGTAAACCAATACAACATTCCTCACAGCCTGAAAATCTTCAGGATCGATCTTCAGGTTAGTTCCAAGGGCAGCGGTCCCGGCATTGCCAGGAGCAGTAAAAATCCTGCTGATCCTGCTGCTTTGTGCAAGCTTCCATGCCAGGGCATGTTCCCTGCCTCCGGATCCTAGAATGAGAATATTCATCTGACAGATTTTAAAGTCATTTCAAATGTAGTGTTTCATCCCGATAAATAAAATAAGACGATTAATCATTGATCTTTCTGAATATCAGTCATCCTGCTATATCTGGAGAATGTCAGCATCACATTTTCCACATAGGTTTTGGAAACCGGAATATCGATTGCGGAAGGGGTATCGAGTTCGAGCTTCAACCCATCCTTGTCCTTTCGTATTATCTTTACTTTCTCAAAGTTAACCAGATAGGAGCGGTGGCAACGGATAATTTCGGTTCCTGAAAAATTTTCCTCCATTTTTTTCATTGTGTCGCGGAGAAGATATTTTGAAATCCTGCCTTTATTTAGATAACATACATTCACATAATTTTCTGCTGATTCGATATAAAGCAGATTTTCCTTTTTCACTGAAAACTGCAGCACTGATTTGTCATCATAGAAAGGAATCATATCCCTGATGTTACCCGATAAAGCCACTATCCCTGCCATTCTTTCGATCTGCTCCTGCTTGTCGCGCCACGAGAACCAGAGCCACATTATCGAATACGGTAGTAACAGGACCAGGGCAGTGTTGCGAGCCGATTGTCTTACAATTTCGGTGAAAAGGCGGGTATCTTTCAGTACAAATGTTTCGAAAAGCGCATAAAAAAGGGCCATAAGAAGGATTTCCCCGAAAATCCATGCAAAATACCGGTAATAATTTATCCCATGCCTTCTGCCATAATAATACATTATAATCCTGCTGACCACCACCACCAGGACCCCGGCAAGTATGACAAGACTCGAATATGTAAAAAACTCAAGCTGGTTGACATCGAACCACCTATCGGCACCAAAGGGAGCATAGATGTTTATAAAAACAAGAGCGAAGAGGGCGGTAAACAATATAAGCCTTATAATATTACCCTTTTCATTGAGGTATGACGGTACCGGTTTCCGGAAATCCACCATTATTGAATTTTTACTGAATGCAAATTTAGCTTTTTCCTGGTTAAGGCCGGCATTATAAAATCCGTCATTATACCAGGTTGAGAATTTCATCCCGGATATAAGGATTACGTCACCCGGCTACGTTTTTCATCCCTCGCAATTCCTGCACGGCACATTTATTTGCCTGCATTCCGGTTTGAACTTTACTTTGTATAATCATGGAGTACACAAAGGATTTTTACACGTTAAAGGCGCTCTTCGACCCTGATGCTTCAGAGATCAAAATACCGGGATCACTGGTAAGAATTGTCAGCAACAAATTTATCTCTGACATTGATCCCGGATCATTTTTAAAACATTCTGATTCATCCATATCTGAAAACATTGAATTTTCCTATCCTGTTTTTGTCCCTGAAGACAAATCAACCAGAAAGGTAATTTTGCTTATGCACGGCCTGAACGAAAGAAGCTGGGTAAAATATCTTGTATGGGCTTACCGACTCTGTCAGCTTACCGGAAACTATGTGGCGCTTTTTCCGATATCATTTCATATAAACAGGGCACCATCGTCATGGACCGATCCGAGGATGATGCAGCAGCATGTCAGGGAACGCACCAGGGTAACCGGGGAGATCACCATGTCGACGTTTGCAAATATTGCCCTAAGCAGCAGGCTTACCGAAGAACCTATGCGCTTTTTCACTTCCGGATACCAGACTGCCTTCGATATCGTGAAACTGCTGAAACAGATAAAGAACGGAAACCATACAGTTATACCAGGTGGAAGCAGGGTCAACATATTTGCATACTCAATTGGGGCTTTTCTTTCACAGATCCTGATGATGGGAAATCAGGAAAACCTTTTTTCCGGTTCGAGGTTGTTCATGTTCTGTGGCGGATCGGTCTTCAGCAATATGCAGGGAACCTCGAAGCTGATAATGGACAGCCTTGCCTACAAAAGGATTTACAACTTCTATCTTAATGATTTTGAAAAAGAGATAACCGGCAAAAATTCCTCAAACGAATTTTTCAGGTCCTCTCAGGCCGGAATGGCTTTCAGGTCGATGATAGATCTGGCAAGGTTCAGAACATTCAGGGAAAACATCTTTTCAAAACTAAAGGACCAGATCAGGTCAATTGCCCTGAAACATGATAAAGTGATCCCGGCCGAGGGAATTGTAAGAACCATGATTCCGGTGATCAGGAGAAATTCCGAACCTGTCAGTGTATGGGATTTCCCATACTCCTATTCTCACGAAAATCCATTCCCTCTTTTCACAAACAAGACAGCGTCTGATGTTGACAGAAGTTTCGAAAAACTTATCACAAATGCTGCATCATTCCTTGCCTGAAGAGGGCAGTCCAACAAACTTGTAGCCTGTGGTCAAGGCATAATCAACGAACTCATCAAGAAAGGATAGTACTGATGAACAGACCGTATCGTGCAACACAATTATTGATCCCGGCCTTATCTTCTTTTTAAGTATGTCCAGAACCTTTGCCCCAGTCATCTTTCTGTCAAAATCATATGGCATCAGATCCCAGAACACTATCCTGTATTTTTCAGCCAGCTCACGGTATTGGAAAGGGCGGATCCGTCCATATGGCGGTCGAAGGAGGGTCTTTGAGGTGTAATCCGAACTGATTGAGAAGTTCCTCAGATAGACCCTGTTGACTGTTTTCCAGCCGTCAAGATGATGGTATCCGTGATTGCCGATTGCATGCCCTTTTGATTTGATCAGGGAAATAAGATCAGGATGCCTTTCTGCAAGCTGTCCGGTGCAGAAGAAAACCGCTTCCACCTTTCGGGTCTCCAGGATTTCAAGTATCAGCGGAGTGGAACCGGGATCGGGCCCGTCATCAAAGGTAAGGCATAGTGATTTTTCGCTGGTCCTTAACCTGAAGAGAGCGGCAGAATACAATAGCCTTTGAAGGAAAAAGGGCCTGTAAAACCTCATGAAATCCTATTTATCAGAATACAGAATGCTGTAGTATTTATTCACATCCGTCGAAACTTTTTCCACGAGGTCGTCCATTTTCAGTTCTATAGCCATGTTGTTAATATCAAGAAGGGCCTGCATGTTAATTCCAATAGGATAGTCCATTCCAAACTGCCTGTCAGGATCCATTGCCACTGCATGGTCGAGATATTCCTTCGAATAGGCAATAACATCGCTTATTATCCTGTTGCCCTCCTCCATATTCCCTGCTCTTATCAGCACTTCGCCCAGCCCAAGGACAAAGAAGTCGTACGGGAGCTTTTCCGGAGGCACTATCTCAAGTCCCCTGCGGGCAACTTCGATTGCCTTTGCGGTATCTCCGGAAGCAAGGAGAGATTTCCCGAGATTTCCGAATATGCGCCTGAAATTGCTAAGCATCCGTTTGTTTGTTTCATCAAGATACACCGACGGATCATCTGCATTTCCCCATTTGTACTTATTCATCATATTTTCGTACATTTCAACCGGGTCAATCATTCCAAACTCACCCTCCTCCGGTTTATCGGTCCTGATCGGAACCACCCTGTACGTTATCCCTTCCTGTACAAAATACTTTCCCAGTCCCTTGTACTGGCTCGAGGGAACAGTGGTTGAAATATAAACCGGCCTTCCCCATTTGCTTGTTGCAAGGAGGTCCATCATGGCAAGATCCCCCTTGAAGGCATCATCCTCAGTGTATTCCCATATCATCGGAGAGACTATCCTGTCACCGAAGTATTTCTTTACCGTGCCGTTTGAAACTACGGTTGCAGAATCGACATCGATGGAGAATTTGTTTGAGGGAATATAGTTCATGAAATCACCTCGGCCGCTTATATCTATTTTGTATTTCCTGTCATCCTGACCGGCGAATTCAACAATCTGCCCCAGATCGACTGGCTTGTCAATCCTTGAGTTTACTGGAAGCTGATCCCTTACCCCGTCAAGATATTTTTCACGGTCAAGAGTCAGGGGAATGGGATTAGAATCAAATGCTTTCTGCCTCATCATATCAATATACCATCCTGCCTGAAAATAGCTGAGGTTGGCAACACGAACATCAGTCCTGACCTTCTCGACATCCTGGACGTACCAGACCGGGAATGAATCATTGTCGCCATATGTGAAAAGAATGCTGTTCGGGGCACACGACAGGAGATAATTGGCTCCTATATCACGTGCCGTATAACGGCCGGAGCGGTCGTGATCGTCCCAGTTCTGAGCGGCCATCAGCACAGGAACAGCAAGAAGAAGTACAATGAATACTATTGGAGCAGCCGGCTTTTCACCGGTCAGTTTCCTTACGTATTCATATACAAGCATGAATCCAAGGCCGATCCAGACTGAAAAGGCATAAAACGACCCGGCATATGCATAATCACGTTCCCTGGGCTGATTCGGATACTGGTTCAGATAGAATATTATTGCCACTCCGGTCATCAGGAAGAAAGAGAGAACAAGCCAGAAACCTTTCCTTTCTTTCCTGTACTGCCAAATCATTCCGGCGATGCCCAGAAGCAGCGGAAGAAAGAAATAGGTGTTCCTTCCGGGATTGTCCCGGAGATCGCCCGGAATATTGTCGGAGCTGCCCAGCCTGGCCTCATCTATGAAATTAATCCCGCTGATCCAGTTGCCCTGGATGGGGTTCCCGTTGCCCTGGCTGTCGTTCTGCCTGCCGGTAAAATTCCACATAAAGTACCGGAGGTACATGAACCCGGTCTGATACCTGAAAAAATACCTGAGATTCTCGCCAAATGTAGGACAGACAATTATTTCCTTGTCCGATCCGGAGGTAACAGAAAACCTCCTTCCCTTAATCTTTCCCCAGTACAGATAGGCCTTCTCGTGCTCAGGATCGGAGCTGTACATCCTGGGAAATATAGTCATGAATTCCTTGTTGTACTCATATTCCGGACGGAAATAGGGTTTATATTTTCCACCTGTCTTGTTATATCCTGCAACAACGCTTTTCACGTCGACTATCGGAGCGCTGTAATAGTGCCCGTAAACCTTCGGAGAGCTTCCGTATTGCTCCATATTAATGTAATACGACAAAGAAAATATGTCGGATGGATTATTCTGGTTCATGGGCGGCCTGGCTGATGACCTGATCATTATCATTGCATATGATGAATATCCGATCATTATTACAGCGATGGCTGTAATGGCATAGTTCAATATAACCCGCCCGCTTTTAAGTGAGTACCTGATGCCCAGAACAAGTGCGGCAGTCAGGATGATAATGAAGAAAAGGAGTCCGCTGTTATAGGGCAGCCCGATGGTGTTGACAAAAAAGAGTTCAAACCATCCGGCGACCTTCGGAACTCCGGGAATCAGAACGAATACCATCAGGTAAAGGGTTAATCCGGCAAGGAGCAGTGTTTTTACAACCCCCTTTGCGGTAACCTCATATTTTCGGAAATAAAACACAAAGAAAAGTACCGGTAGAACAAGCAGGTTAAGCCTGTGAATGCCCAGCCCGAGACCCATTATATATGCGATCAGGATTATCCATCTTCCTGACCAGGGCTTATCGGCCTCTTCCTCCCATTTAAGCATCCCCCAGAAAACAAGTCCTGTTACGAGTGATGAAAGTGCATAAAGCTCGCCCTCGACTGCCGAAAACCAGAAAGTATCTGAGAAAGTGTAAGCGAGGGCGCCGATTATTCCGCTTCCCAGTATAGGAATATACGAGGATACTTTCTCATCGCCGGTGTTGTAAACCTTCCTGACAAGGTGGGTAATTGTCCAGAAAAGGAACATAATTGCAAAACCGCTGCAAATTGCTGAAAGTGCATTCATCATCATCGCAACCTTCGACACATCGCCCAGTGCGAACAGAGTGGCAATCCGGCCGATCATAAGAAAAAGCGGAGCGCCGGGAGGATGACCCACCTGAAGCCTGAAAGACGATAGAATGAATTCACCGCAATCCCAGAAACTCACCGTTGGTTCGATGGTAAGCAGGTAAACGAACGCTGAAACTGCGAATAGAACCCATCCGGTGATTGTATTTAAACGGCGGAAATTGACCCGGATTGAATTCATGAATGTTGCTGTTTGATTATCAAGGAAACAAAGAACGCAAAAAAATATTACTTGCGCATAATCAATACACTTTTTAACTTCATTTTAACTTGAAACTTATTTTGTTACTTTTGTCTGACATAGATTGTTTTATGAGACATTGCGCAATAGCATCACTCATTCTTTTTCTTTGTGTTTTGCCTGTCAGCGGACAGGATAATTCCGGCGGATCAGGATCAGACGGTGACCTTTATCTTAATTTCAGGAACACAAATTTTGTAAGGAACAACGAATACTCTAATCCGATAATTGAAGGTTATACACTTATCGGCTGGTTTATAGAGCCGGAGCTTGTTTACCGTCCCACCGGAAAGGCCGAGATCAGGCTTGGGGCTCATCTCCTGAGCTATTCAGGCACCAATAAATTCTCGCTTGTCAAGCCTGTTTTCTCGACATCATGGCATTTCTCAGATAATACACGTTTCACTATAGGTTCATTGTCGGGCAGTGATGAACACTCACTGTTCGATCCCCATTTCAATAGGGAAAGGATCTATAATGCTTTCTCGGAGGACGGGCTTCAGCTTGTGACATTGAATGAGCACATTTTCAGCGATACATGGCTTAGATGGGAAAACTATATTTTCAGGGGCGATGCTGAAAGGGAGATCTTTACGGCAGGCGAATCATTCAGATATATCTCACCCGAAATATCGGGCCTCATCACCCTGGAGATCCCTGTCCAGGTACAGGTTAAGCATCTCGGCGGACAAATAAGTGATTATCCGGAACAGGTGGAGACATATCTCAATCTTGCAGCAGGCGGAAGGGTAAGTGTTGCCCTCAGCCGGACGAAAGGCATCAGTGCCGGAGCCGAATCGATCTTTTTCATGGGAAATTGCCTTACTGACAATGCCCCTTCGGGCGTCGGGCGTGGATATGCCGGTTGGCATAAATTGTTCTTTTCCTGCAGGATAGGGGAACTGGAAGCCGGATACTGGAGCTCGCATGATTATTATGCTCCCGATGGCAATTTTATTTTCGGTTCAGTCTCCCGCCGTTACGATAACTTGATAATCCCCGAACGGAAGCTTATAACGGGATCATTGAATATAAGGCTTCCCCACAGTGATTTTTTCGAATTCTTCTTCGGATTTGACGGGTATTACAATACTGACCTGAAACGCTTCGATAATGCAATGACACTGCATATTAAGGCGGACAAGCTTATCAGGATAGCTTCGCTCAGGAAGAGATAAAATCCAATTTACCACGGATTACACGGAATTTCACGGAGTTATTCAATGTAATTACAATGTAATTACATGAAATTAAGGCTATTTCTTACAAAAAAGCCACCCTTGGGGGGTTGGGGGTCATTCCTTCCGCTGACGCGGATTTGCAATCCTTGCCTGTTTTAACCCTGCCCCCTGCCCCCCGCTCCCCGCTTATAAACCCACCCCCAGCCCCTCCACCACAAATCTTCCCTGCAGTCTGGCTCCTTCGCTAAAATTAGCCACTGGCTAATTTCTTAACGCTCGGCCCCCAGGGAGGGGAGCCTTGGGAAAGCTCCGGGAGTTTGGAGGGTCTATCCTAACAGGTAGTATCTCCACGGCTTGTTTTTCCAAACCTCCCCGGCATAGTCAATCCCTATCCTCGGACCGGTTTTATAATCCGGTTTAATCCACGATTCTTCGATCCATATCCTGCCGGATGAAACAAGATCCTCTCCGTAAAATGACCTGTCGATCCCCAAAAGCCTGGTTACCCTTCCCGGTCCCTGGCAGGTTTCAAGCCCCCTGATAAGTACAGCCTGCGGTTCGTCCTCAATGCCTGTCACCACGTTAAGCATCCAGTACTTGCCATACACAAAATAGACATAGAGCCTTCCCCCTTCGTGGTACATGATCTCGGTTCTGGGTGTTCTTCCCCTGGTGGCATGGCACGCTTTGTCGTCAGATCCGCGGTAGGCTTCAGTTTCTGAAATGAAGAACCTCCTGATAATATTATCTTCTGATCTTATTGCCAATACTTTTAATAAGAGATCCGGAGCAACTTCAAGCACATCCCTGATAAAAAAGCTTCTTTCCAGTCTCTCTGTTTCAGGTACTGGTCTAATAGGGGGTCTTCCCGTCATAATCAACCCATTTTTTAAAGACCTCCCCGGCTTCATCATCTTCCAGGTGGATGAAGGAGAGCCGTCTTGCTGAAGGGTCAAGGGAAATTTCATTATAAATAAGCTCATCGTCGAATCCGGCAGATGCTGCATCTTGCCGTCCGGAAGCATAAACAACTCTTTTAATTCCCGACCAGTAGATGGCGCCAAGGCACATCGGGCAGGGTTCGCATGAAGCATAAAGGACACATCCGTCAAGCTCGTGCGAACCTGTAAGTCGCGCAGCTTCCCTTATTGCAAGTATCTCGGCGTGGGCAGTGGGATCAGAGTCAAGAACAACCCTGTTGTTTGATCCGGCAATCACCTTTCCTTCCTTTGTGATAACGGCACCAAATGGTCCTCCGCCGGTACTGATTCCTGATCCGGCTATTTCAACGGCCCTCCTGAGGAATTCTTTATCATCAGTCATTGCTGTTATAATGTTTTGTTTTACGGGACTCATATTTCATGTAAAATTAAACCTAGTTTTTGTCATCAAATATAAAATCTGGCAAATATTCTTTTTTTTTAGGAAATATATTGTATTTTTGCAGTCCCAAAATAGGGGGATCATCATAATAGGTTCAAGTGTTTCAATAATAAAAACAGATTAAAAGTGAACACCTTAAGTTATAAAACAATTTCGGCCAACAAGGATACCGTGAACAAGGAATGGGTCATTGTTGATGCAGAGGGAGCTGCACTCGGGCGTCTTGCAACTGTTGTAGCATCAACCCTGAGGGGAAAGCACAAAACAAATTTCACCCCTCATGTTGACTGCGGTGACAACGTGATTGTGATAAATGCTGATAAAGTAACGCTGTCGGGCAACAAATGGGCGGATAAGCAGTATGTACGCCATACAGGCTACCCAGGTGGCCAGAGATCTGTAACAGCTCAGAATTTACTTAAGAAGAAACCTATAAGTCTTGTTGAGGAGGCCGTAAAGGGTATGCTTCCGAAAAACAGGCTTGGGAAGGCGATATACAAGAACATGCACATTTATGCAGGTTCGTCGCATCCCCATGAAGCACAGAACCCTAAACACCTTGTCTTATAATACGATAAGGAACAAATATGGAGCCAGTTAATGCACTTGGAAGAAGAAAAGCAGCAGTTGCCAGAGTATTGTTGAGTGACGGCAAAGGTAAAATCACCGTAAACCACAGGGACTACAAAGAGTATTTCGGCGCTGAGACACTGCAGTATGTTGTTACTCAGCCCCTTGTTGTGCTGAATGCCATTGATAAATACGATATCAATGTCAATCTCGACGGCGGCGGAGTGAAAGGGCAGGCTGAAGCTATCCGTCTGGGGATAACAAGGGCGCTTTATAAGATCGACCCCGAAAACAAATCTGTCCTCAAGGCAAACGGTTTCGTAACCCGCGATCCCCGCGAGGTTGAAAGGAAAAAGCCCGGTCAGCCCAAGGCACGGAAGAGATTCCAGTTCAGCAAACGTTAGGAATTACAGGATCAACTTTATAGATGCAGGTTTAGTATCTAAATTGCAGAGACTTCCGCCTGGTTGCGGAACTACCCTGTGATTGATAAACAGAATGTAAACTTTAAAAAAAAACAAAAATGCCAAGAACAAATTTTCAGGAATTGCTTGATGCAGGAGTACACTTCGGACATTTAAAGAGAAAATGGAATCCCGCAATGGCCCCGTATATTTTTATGGAGCGCAACGGAATTCATATCATCGACCTTGAAAAGACGATTGTAAAGCTCGATGAGGCTGCTTCAGCAATGAAGCAGATCTCAAGATCGGGGAAGAAGATCCTTTTTGTCGCAACAAAAAAGCAGGCAAAGGAGATAGTCTCCGAAAAGGTAAAACGGGTTAACATGCCCTATGTTACTGAACGCTGGCCAGGCGGTATGCTTACCAACTTCCCGACAATCCGCAAGGCAGTAAAGAAGATGGGCTCGATTGACAAAATGGCCACCGACGGCACTTTCACAAACCTGTCGAAGCGCGAGCGTCTTCAGGTAACCCGTCAGAGAGCCAAACTGGAAAAGAACCTGGGAAGCATAGTTGACCTTACCCGCCTCCCGTCGGCACTTTTCGTTGTTGACGTATGCAAGGAACACATAGCGGTAAGAGAGGCAAAACGACTCGGCATACCTGTTTTTGCAATGGTTGACACCAATTCTGATCCTTCCGATATAGAATTCCCGATACCTGCAAATGATGA
>Ga0105102_10000339_pt1 | contig 13591 bp, 14 predicted proteins | sample PPLLaktember2015_FD_87032 | JGI IMG/M metagenome (GOLD analysis project Ga0105102, IMG submission 87032) | Freshwater sediment microbial communities from Prairie Pothole Lake near Jamestown, North Dakota, USA - PPLs Lake P7 Core (6) Depth... | ecosystem: Environmental > Aquatic > Freshwater >...
AGCAGCGGGTCGTAATTCTCGCGGATGATCTTGCGCATGTGGGCATGCCCGCTCTCCCCGTCGTCGAATTTCACGGGGGTGGCCATGACGGCGATCTTCCAGATATCCATGGGCTCGCCGCGAGCCAGCCGCTCCTCGGCCCTGCGTGCAAGGTACGGCAGCATGAGGGTGCCTGCCATGCAGTAGGCCATGATGTAGATTGCGGCGCCGGGGTGGCGCTTCTGGATGATCTCGATGTACGTGTCGGGGACGGTCTTTCCGAAGAAGTCGAGCCCCAGGTTCGTCTCCCCGGGTCCCGGGTCGCCGTGGTCCACGAGATAGACATGGTAGCCTTCCTTGAGCATTCCGTCGACGACGGACTTCCCCTCGGCGAGGTCGAAGATCTCGGGCATGTTGATCATCGGTGTGGCCAGGTAGACGACCTTGCCGTTCGGCTCCGTTCCTTTCGGGAGGGGGTAGTAGCGAAGGGTCACCGAGTGCAGTCGCGAGCCCTTGATCACCTCGTAGGGCAAAAAACCGATCTTGCCCCCCATGAAGCGGTCGGCGAAATCGCGGATGTCGAAGGCGTTGTGCCGCCACAGGGCTTCGATGCGGGCCCGGCCTTCTTCCAGGTAGGCGCCGAGACTCATGCCGTCGCTGCCGTCGGGATTTTTTTTCATGAAGGGCATGTCCTCGCCCTCGAGGGGCTGCTCCGTGATGAGGACCAGGATCGATTTCAGGAGATCCTTCATGGCCTTGAGGCGGGTGAGCCCCCCGGAATTGTAGGAGAGCTCGAGCCACCGGAATTCCTTCATGTAGTTGCGAAGGAGCTGCTTGCCTTCTTCCGACGAGGAGATATCCTGGGCTACCCGCCGGTCGAATTTCCCGTTCCGCATGAAGCCGCCGCAGAGGTTGTAGAGCAGCCTCGCGTAGGTCTGGTAGATCCAGCTGTTCATCTCGGCAAAGATGTCGGGGTTGCGGCCCGCCCTCGTGGCGGTCCGGGCTTGTGTCTTGATGGGCCCCGTTACGTAGGACTCCATCAGGGTGGCCTGCCATCCCGCCAGTGTGGCCCAGGGCCCGAAAAGGAGAGGATCACCCGCCACCGTTTTCATCAGTTCCTGGTAGCGGAAAAGCGCCCGGACCTGCCCGCCTGCCAGCTTGCTCTTCCACGGGACGACATATTGATACCCTTCCGCGTTGTCGGCCGGGGTCTTCCCGATCAGGCCAAGAAGTTCATTGGGTGAGATCCGCTCCGCGCTTTGCTTTTTCATGGGCCTCTCCTTGCAGGTCAAAGCAATATGACGCGATGGGCCACTCCCGCAGCGCAGCGTTGGCGCCTCGGGACGAAAGACAGACTGCTATTACCTATGGCATGCAAAAGCCCGACCAACCCTGCCCGATTGCAGTGATTTCTTGATCGGGAGGGGGGACGGGCGGTGTTTGTTTCACGATTCGGTCCTAGGCAAAGCGAAGGTGGACGATCCGGTTGCCAAGCACGGACAGCGCCTGGGGGGCGAAAAAATTGAGCCATCCCCAGCGCTCGCGGTGATGCTCGAGGACATTACACTCACTGAGAACCTGCAGGCCGCTGCCCCAGGACTCCATGGCCCGGCAGTCACCCAGGGTCCAGCGGAAGTCGAGGCAACCGCCGGCGACTTTCGACAGACAGGGGTCGTATTTTCCCATTCCCAGTGCACAGGGGGCGAGCATCTCCAGGAGCATCTGGGCCTTGGGGAAGCGCATCGACAGGCAATCGAAGACGGACCGTACGTCCTCTTCGGCAAAGTACATGAAGAGTCCCTCGGCCACGATCAGGACGGGCTGCCTGCCGGCCATGATCGGCTCCAGGGTGGAAGGTTTCGTCACCGAGCCCGCGATGCAGCGGTATCGCTTCGTCTCCCGGAAAAAGAGTTTCCGCAGTGCAATGACCTCCGGCAGATCGACCTCGTACCAGCGGATGCTCCCGTTGTCAAGCCGGGAGAAGCGGGTGCTCAGGCCGGCTCCCAGGTTGATGACAACGGCCCGGGGGTTTGCGCGGATAAAGACCGACGTTGCCTCGTCGAGGATCTTCGTGCGGATGGCGATCCCCGTCTGTGTCATCCAGGCCCCCTCGAACTTGGAGAAGTCGTAATCGAGGTTCTCGAAAATCTCCAGGGCGATCGGATCCCGGATGATCGCATCGGGACGAGCGGTTTCAACGGCCCTGGCCCAGAGGGGGATGAGCAGGGTCTCCGCAACCCCTGAGAGCTGAACGGGTTCTTTCCAAAGGCGGTGAAGGACTGCCGTCTTCATGGCATGCTGTCCCCGCGTGTTGGCTTCTCGTTTAAAAGGGGTGTTGACCGCTGAACGGATACGATCTGCATCCGGGAGGTCTCCCGGTCAATCGCGTGGCGTTCTGCCGCAGTTTGAAGTGCCGTAAAGGGAAATGCCGATAACAGGACAGTGGATAACTGTTTTTTATGTAACATTTATTTGCGTTTTGGGCAAAAGTTTTATGCCGGGGAGTATGCAAGGTGCCCCCCGGGATATTCCCGGGGGGCGAGAGAGGAGCGGTAGATCTATTGAGGAAAATTACTTTTTGGGTGCCTTCGGCGGCATGATCAGGGCTTCGCCATCCACCAGAAGGGTGCCGTCCTGGTTCACGCAGGTTGTCCGGAGCTTCACCCGGTTTTTCTCCGTCACCTTTTCCTTGACCTCCACGCGGGCCGTGACGGTGTCACCGATGCGCACGGGGGCCTTGAATTCCATGAACTGGCTCAGGTAGATGGTCCCCGGGCCGGGCAGTTTCATGGCAAGCACCGCCGAGATGAATCCCGCCGAGAGCATCCCATGGGCGATCCGGCCCTTGAAAAAGGTATTCTTTGCATAGGCCTCGTTGACATGGGCCGGGTTGAAGTCCCCCGTGATCCCCGCAAAGAGGTAGACGTCCGTTTCGGTTACGGTCTTGGCCATTTCCGCCGCATCGCCCACATTCATCTCGTCAATCGTCTTCCCGATCATGTTTCCCCCTTAAGATAAAATGGGTATAGGGTATAGGGTATCGGGTCAGAAGAATATTTCTGAACCCTGGCCTCTGAACCCTAGCTAAAACCAGGACTTGAATATCCAGACATTCTCCCTGAGATCCTTCACGTCATCCTTCAGCATCGACAGCAGGCTCATGTTCTGGATGGCCACGCCGCCCATGTAGGCCAGGGCCGTCACGAAGGTGATCTCGCTCTCCCTGAATTCCCGGGCCACTGCACTGTAGAGGCGAAGCACGCCGATGACCTCGTCGCGGGACTTGATGGGGACGCTGAGGATCGTGACGATGCCTTCCTCCTTCTTTTCGTTTCGGTACTGGACGCCGGAGTCGGTGGCGGCATCCTTCACCACCACGGGCTTTCCCTGAAGGGCCTGGGCGATGCTCTTCTCCGCCGAGATGGGCCCCTTGTTCAGGTACTTCTCCGACAGGCCGTAACTTGCCGCGAGGCGCAGCGTCACATGGTTCTCGTCGAGCAGGCGGATCGTGGCCGCCTTGACGCCGAGGGCCTTGGACACATCCTCCGTGAGGGTCTGGAGGATCGTCTTGATGTCCGTGCTGGCCGTGATGCTCGCCGCCATCTCGAGAAAGATCCTCGCGTTGTTGCGCAACCGTTCGATGAGCTGGGCCCTCTCGATGGCCATGCCGCCCTGCTCGGCGAGCACCGTGAGGAACTCGATTTCCTTCTCCGAAAAATCACGGATGTTTTCCGTGTAAAGGGCAAGGTTTCCTATCATCTCATCCCTCACGAGGACGGGGACGACAAGGATGGAGCCGATCCCCTCCTTGACCTTGGCGTCCTTGTTCTGGACGCGCTCGTCCTTTGCGACATCCCGGTAATGGATGAACCCGTCCTTCTTGAGCAACTTCATGGCCGACGCCATCTGTCCCGGTGCGGCATGGACATAGCTTTTGGAAAGCCCCGTCTGGGCCACGGCGGCATACTCTTCCTTCGTTTCATCGGTGGCCAGGAAAAGGCACGCCGCCTTTGCCTTCATCGTGTCGACGGCGGATTTCACGATCAACTCCAGAAGCTTGTCACGCTCGATCGTTGTGCTCAGCGCCCGGCTGACCTTGCTGATCGCCTTGATGTGGTCGTTTCGCTCGCTCATATCTCTCCCTTCCTTTCCCCGATTATTCCTTTACGGCCGTTTCAGCGGCCTTTTTCTTTTTCGAGGCGGTCTTTTTCGTTTCTTCTTTCACCGGTTCCGGCGCCTCGTCGCGCTCCGTGAGCCACCGGATGATCTTCGGGCCGAACTGTCTCTGCGTCTTGGAGCTCACGTAGATGCCGATGTGCCCCGTGTCGAGACAGAGGTCCTCCTTGTCGGTGCTGCCGATCTTGCTGATGGTCTGATCGCAGGCGGCAGGCGGCACGAGGTGGTCGTACTTGCCGTAGATGTTGAGCACCGGCATGGTGATGTTCTTCAGGTCCACCTTTTTGCCGCCAAGGACCAGTTCGTTCTTGATGAGCCGGTTTTCCCGGAACATCCACTGGATGAACTCGCGGAAGGTCTCACCGGGCAGATCGGGGCTGTCGAAGATCCAGCGCTCCATGCGGACGAAGTTCTCCACGAAATCCTTGCTGTGGATGTTCTCCAGGAGCCCCACGTACTTGTCGATCATGAGCCGTGCCGGGTTGAGGAGCAAAAACCCCAGGTTCATGATGTCGCCGGGGATGTTCCCGTAGGACTCTACCAGCTTGTCCGGGTCGAGCGAGCGGGCCCAGACGTTGAGCAGCCCCGCGTCGTGGTCGAAGTTTGTCGGGGTGACCGTCAGAACAAGGTTCTTGATCTTTTCCGGGTGCAGCGCCGCGTACATGACACTCATGGTTCCGCCCTGGCAGATCGCCATGATGTTGAGCTGATCGATGCCGTGTTTTTCCAGGATGAAATCGACGGCGCTGTCGATGTAGCCGTTGACGTGATCATCCAGGTTGAGGTAGCGGTCCTTGCGGGTCGGGTACCACCAGTCGAGCATGTAGATGTCGAGGCCGGCGGCAAGGAAGGTCTCCACGACGCTGCGGCCCGGTTGCAGGTCGAGCATCGTCTCCCGGTTGACCTGGGCGTAGATGATGAAAAGCGGCGTCTTGAGCGAGGGTTCCCTCGTGGGCCGGTAGTGTTTCAGCTTGACGCGGTCCTCTTCCCAGACCACGTCGTAGGGGGTTGTGGCAATGTCCGTCTCCAGGGGGCTCAGGAGGACCTCCTTGGCCTTCCGCAACTGATCGTGGAACTTCGCCGTGTCGCCGGCCACGCGGGCCATGATCAGCTCGCCCGCCGTGATGTAGGGCGCCATCATCTCGGAAAGATGGGTTTTTTTCTCACTTTCCATTTCGCTTCACCTTCCTCTCGAGCTCCTTGACCCTCTTTTTCAGGATGTACAGGTCCTTGTACAACTCGTCCATGTCCCTGTTGGTGGGGATGGGCAGGTTCTGCAGCAGATCCATGAAGAACTCCGCCCGGGCAGCCCGGTAGTCGTGCAGTCTGTTGAGCGTCTCCGTGAGCGTGTTCATGTAGTCGTCGGACCGCAGCAGCGCCATGTAGTGGTCCTCGAGCTTCTGGATCCAGAGCTGGTAGAGGGCCCGCGAGTCCTTGATCGCGGCCTTCCCCTCCTTCTCCAGCTTGGCTATTTCCTCCTGGACGCCGTAGTGGGCCTTTTCCAGGGGGATCATGAGCAGCTGCAAAAACTCGGTGAGCGCCGACTGGTAGTCCGATGCCTTTTCGATCGCCTTGTTGAAGCGTTCCTGGTAGTAGCGGTTCAGCCCCAGCTGGGGGACGTTCAGGATCTTCCGGAAATCCTCCCCCTGGGCGTCGTAAAAGGATTTCGTCATCTGCTTCACGAGCTCCGCCATGTTCTCGGGCTCTCCCGTTGCCGTCGCGCCCGTCATCTCCGCCCACTGTTTCTGGAGCTTGATGGAATACCCCCAGAGAGGCTGAAGCATCTTGAGCATCATGTCCGGGACGGATTTCGCGGACTGGAAGTCCCCGGGCTTCGGTGTGCCGGCAATCGATGAGAGGGCCTGGAAAAATTCGAAGAGTCCCTTCCCGATTTCCTCGGGATTCGGACCCTTCACGGGGTCCCCATTGGCCGATGGGGCCGCGCCCATGGGGGTCTGCCAGACCTGGGAGGTCCGCTTCATCGCCTCCTCCCAGGCGCCGACCTGGCCTTTGACCCAGTCTTCGAACACAACATGCTGTGCGCTCTCCGATGTCTTTTCCTTTTCGCTCATCATTTAACCTCTTTTGTTCGGCTCTTCGGGGTTTGGGTTTTCGATGACTCCTTTTCGGGTTTCTCCGCCTTGTACAGCTTGCCGTAGGATGCCACCAGGGTCTGGAACTGCTCGGCCTGTTTTTTCATGAGCCCCTCGAACCCCTTGGCGATCTCTGCCGTGTCGATTTCCTTCCCGCCGGTTTTCTTTTTACCGTGTCGCAGGGCTTCCTCCAGGTCTGCGGCCTTCTTCTTGAGCGCTTCGTGTTCCCGGGAAAGCGCCTCGTAGTCCTCCCGCGAGACCATGCCCATGAGCCCGATGAATTCCTGGTAGGACTTTGCGAAATCCGAGGCGGCTTTCGTCCACATCTCGGCGTACGGGGTAGAGGGGTCGGGCTTTTTGTCGAGGCCGTAGAATTTCTCGAAGAGGCTCAACTGCTGCTCGAAGGTCTTGAACCCTTCGCGGACCAGACGGTTCAGGCTTTCGGCCTGTTCCTGTCCCTTGGCGGCGCTGAGCAGAGCGTTTCCCCAGAACTCGAGGAATCTCCTGTCCATGGAACGTTCCTCCTTGTTTTTTGCGGGGTTAGATTGCATGAAGCGTGCCCGGGTCACGCCCGGGGACTATTTCCGGCTGTCTCAGGTGAAACCCTCGGTCATCCCGTCCAGATCAAGCTGGTAGCGGACCGGACCGCGATAACCTTGTTTGAATCGCCTGTGCAGGGCGCACTCCGAGGTCGGCAGGGACCAGGACGTGGCGATGGCGCCGTGCCCCTTGGGGAACACGCTCACCTCGAGGGCGACGAAATCCGCCGGCGCGAGTGCCGCATCCCGGTCGACGAGGTCGTCGTCCTCTGCATAGCATAGCAGCCACTTGATGCCCTTCTCCTGGATGCGTTTGAAGTTGAGAGGCCTGCCGAAGAGCTGCACCGGCAGCGTGCCGTCGCTTGAGACGGGTTTGGTGTAGGAATCGAAGCTCAGCTGGGTGATCCCGATGGGCAGGTCGTTGCGCTCGTAGATGAGCCAGTAGTTGAGGGCCGCTGCCGTGGGGGTGATCTTGATGTTTTCCATGTCCGGGCGGTTGAACATCGTCAGGTCGCGGTAGTACGTGAAGATGGGGGCTTCACGCTCCATGCTCTTGAGCTTGTAGACCCAGCTCATGACCTTGCCGTCGACGATCCGGTTGCCGTTCGGCAGCGTCTTGCCGGCGTAGCCGAGATCGCGGAAACGGGGCGGGATGTGCTCGAGGTATTCCACGAGGGCCCTGCTGCGTGTGCCGTCCATGGGGGCGACACAGGTGATGAAGGCGTCCACGAGCCCGTCGAGCTCGCCGGACATGAGGTTGAGTGCCGCGACGAACCCTCCCTGGCAGAAACCGTTGAGGGTGACCGGTTTGCCGTGACGCTCGCGGATGACCTCGCAGAACCGTTTCATGTCGAGGCAGTCGTCCTCGCCGGTCATGGTCTGGACGGCCGGGTTTGAATGGATATCCTTCATGATGCGGATGTACGTGGGGATCCCCTGGTTGGCGAAGCAGTGCGTGTAGCTCTTGTTCTCGCCGGGCAGGAAACCCAGGATCGACGCCCCGAGCACGTAGGGCGGAATGACGAGGACGGGCTTGCCGTTGGGGCGCACGACCGTGCACCCCTTCCAGGGCAGTACCTGGTAGAGGACAAAACGGTCCGTCTCGGCCGCCTTCACGTAACCGCCGTCGTCGAAGTGGAAGCCGAAATGCGGCTCGATGTCCCGGATGGCCTTCGGGTATTCAACGGTGAGGAGTTTCACGAGATGAGAGAGGCGCTCTGCATGTTCTGCAATGTCCTCTCCCTCGCGGTCGAACAGAGTGTTGATCCACGCGGATTGGCGCCTTTGCATTTCACGGGCGTGAAACTGGTTCATCGACCGCATCGTGCTGAGCATGCCCTTCCGGGCGATCTCCATGTTGAAATGGAGAAGCTCGAGATAATCCCGTGCCGTTTCATGCGGCTGGTGTTTCACGAGCTTCGTTGTTTCGGTGCGCTGAAAAGAATTGAGCGCCACCCAGTACGGGGACATGAAGTCGAAATAGTAGCTGCAGACCCCGTTGAGGTAAGTCTGAGAGGCCTTCGCCAGTTCCGCCGACGACAGGACCCATTTCATCCCGAGTTCGGCGGGCTTCAGCGGCAGGTTGAGAAGGGACCCTACGAGTCCCTTCGACGGAACGCGCACATACGGATACATCATCGATCCTTGCCTCCTTCAGATCGATTCGGAAGCCGGAACCTGTCGTTACTTCTTCTCCTGGAAGAAGGCTTCCATCTTCTTGAAGTTGTCGTCGACGAGCTTCTTGAAGTCATCATAGCCTTTCTTGTACATCGAGGCCCAGTCTTTTGCCGCCTTCTTGCCTTCCTCGGACATGCCCGAGGTCTGGTCGATGTAGAGGTTGATCACCTTCTCCATCTGCTCCTGGAGCATGTTCATGTTCTTGAAGGCGTTCTCGTATGCGGCCTTGTTGAAATCGATCATCTGCTTCAGCATATCTTTGGGCTGCATCATTTCATCCCTCCTTGATGAAATCGTTGGTTCTACTTCGCGGCCTTTGCCGCCTCGGCGAAGAAATCCTCGACCTTCTTGAAGCTCTCGTCCACGGCGGTCTTGAAGTCCTGGCTGCCCTTCTTGTACGCCTTGATCCACTCCTGAACGGCCTTCTTGCCTTCCTCGGGGAAACCCTGTGTCTGGTCCAGGTACATCTCGACCATCTTCTGGCTCTGCTCCTGGAGCATGCTCATGGCGTTGTAGGTGTTCTCGAAGGTTGACTTGTAGAAATCGAAGGTCTGCTTGGTTACTTTCTTCGGGTCCATGGGAAAATCCTCCTTGGGTGAATGATTGTTTGTAATGAGAATATAATCCACCCGCGGCGGCTTGTCAAGAAAAAATGTTGCATTGCAACAAAAATTTTCACTCCCCGGCTGAAATTCATATTTATTGAGCAATATTAAATGTTTATATTAACATATACCGGATATTATTTACCTTCTTGTTTCAGTTTATGTCGCAATGTGACATGCGATGGGGCCTTGCACTCAATCGGTGCAAGAGTCCAGGCGGGCAGGAAAGCTCTTGAGGCAATGGTCGAGAATGAGCGTGGAGGGTGAGAAAACGCGTGAGAAGACGCGGGTCAAAGAATGTGCGGCGCAACATAGAGCCATCACTGCCGTTCCCTTATGAACCATACATGAAACCGGTGCGTCCTGGCAACGAAAAAAGGCGCGCGCTACCGGTCGCTGCGCTCGATGAGAAAACGGTTGATCCGGCTGTAGTACCTGTCGAGCACCTTGCCGGAGCGAAACAGTCCCATGTGGCCGGCATCGCAGCACAGAACGAGCCTGTCCGCCGGCGGGACCCCTTCGATCAGCTCGACGTGGCCAATAGCCTGCCCGCAGGGGGCGATGTTGTCCTGCGTGCCGCCCAGGGCCCAGATGGGAACCGACGCGGGGTAATCCTTCACCCCGATCCGCCTGCCCTGGATCATCATCGCGCCCCGGATGAGTTCGTTGCGGACGAACACTTTTTTGTAGGTGTCACGGAGGAAGCTTGCAGGGAAATCGTGGCTGTAATTGTACCACTGGTAGAAGGCCATCTGGCGGCTTGCGGTCTCCTCGTTGCCGTCCCGGAGATCCGTGAGGAGCTTTTTCAGATTGTCATAGTGCTGGGGCATGCCCAGGATGTAGAAGCCGAGCACCTGCAGGCGTCCGTCGTAGATCGCTCGACCTTCACCGGGCAGACCCTTCGGAACCCGGCTTCCCATTGCCCGGGTAAGGAGGTCGATGTAGTTCTCGCCCATGGTCCGCGCGAAATCGGAGAGGAACCCCTTTTCGGCATCCGTATTCATGGGGGCGCCGGCGGAGCCGAAGGTCTTTCCGAGGTTCGGGTAAAGGATGAGTGTAGTCATCAGGAGCGGTCCCGGCTGGCAGACGGCCACGAGATGGGCAGGGTGGCCTGTTTTCTCTTTCAGGATCTCCAGGATTGTGCGGTATTGCTCCACCTGGCCCTCGAAGCCCTCGTGATGTCTCTTGCCATCCACGTAGAGGGGGATCTCCTGGGCGCATTTCTGCTCCACGATCGCCATGCGGGTGAGCCCATTGTCCCGCATGTAGAGGGCGACGCGCTCGGCAATGTTGGAGTGGTGCCCGGCCCGGGGTGCGAAGACGACGGTGTAATTCCCGATGTCGTGCCGCTCATCCTTTGAGATGTCGATCAGGCGCATGCCGGGCAGATCGGCGAGAACGGTTCCCGCCTCGTTGAAGCACTGGCAGGGGGGTGCTTCGCAGAAAAGCTTCAGGAATTCAGCCTCGCCGTGGCGTTTGCGCTCATACCGTTTGGCTGGCATGGAGAGCACATCAGCCATGGCTTTGGCCATCCCCCGCTCCAATCCTTCCAGGCTGTCCGCCAGGACGCTGACGGGACGCTCTACAGGCGTTCCGGTGATGAGAAACCTCCACATCTCGAGGCCGATGCCGCTCGCTGCGTTGAACGAGTCGAGCCAGAGCAGCGACCAGCGGTTGCCGAGGCTGACCATGTCGGCGGAAAGATCGAGCGAGGATCGGACGGATTTCAAAGATGTGGCCAGTGTCGGGGCAAGCGTGTTGATGGTATTGGGCATGTTCGCTCCTGAGTTTGGTGGTCGGGCGGGCAGGGATGGATCAGGCAAACCATGCTGCCGGTCCGGTTCGGGACAGAGGGTAAGAGGGTTTGAGGGTAAGAAGGTTGGAAATCCAGCTGCACAAGATAGGCCTCAGGCAAATCCAACCTTCTCACCTTCTCACGTTCTTCCTTTTTCCGACAGGAGCCTACTCCTCATATTGGCGGAAGGGCCTGAACCCCTCGTCGATAACAGTTTTCACGGCTTCCGTCTGTTGGCGGCAGGCCTCGATCCAGTCGCCGATTGCCCGCCTTCCCTCCGCCGGGATTCCCGGTGTCTGATCCAGCAGGTTTTCGATCGTCTTCTGTGATTGGTTCTGTAAGGTCAATGCCGCGTCGAGTGTCTGTGTGAGCGCGGCATGGTAGAGCTGCAGGGATTGCTTTGCAAAGAGATTCGTTTCCATGTTATGAGCCTCCACGGTTATTCGATCCGTCTTGCGACGAGGGATGTATTTATGCCTCCCGGCGCGCTTTGTCAAGGCCGATGATGCAATGCAATATCGAGGGGCCGATCCCACCCGATCGGCATGTGTAATTAAGCTATTGAAATGTAATGTTTTCTTTGATAAGGAAAACTTAGTGATTGCATGACGGCATGCTTTTGTTGCATTGTTACATTACCGTAACCCGTGAAGATCCGGGACAGGAGAGCAGCAACCATGGCTGAGCGAGTGGTAATCAAGAAATACAACAACCGGCGCCTCTACGATACGGAAAAGAACGCCTATGTGACGCTTGCAACCCTTTCGGAGATGATCAAGCAGGGCAGGCAGATCGAGGTCATAGATGCCCAGACCAAAGATGACGTGACGGCCTTCACCCTCACCCAGATCATCCTGGAAGAGGCAAAGAGCAAGAATTTCCTCCTGCCTGTCCCGCTCCTTCACCTCATGATCCAGTTTGGCGAGACCGTTCTCTCCGAATTCTTCGAGAAGTACCTGCAGCAGGTCGTCAAGAATTACCTGGCCTACAAGACCTCGGTCGATGCGCAGTTCTCCAAGTGGCTTGACCTGGGGGCACAGCTGTCCCAGCAGGCCCCGCAGGTGTCGCCCCCCTTCAATCCCTTCATGAGCGTGTTCGACATGTTCCCCAAGACCGCGGGCGAAAAGCCCAAGGCGGGAAAGAAGAAGGAAGATTGAGGGGGCAGGGATGGTACCTGCCTCAGGCGACCCGGCGTACGAGGATTGACATGAGAAAGTTTGACGTCATCGATCCCTGGCATCTCGACGAGCGCTACACCTTTTCCACGGCGGTCAGAAGGGGCCCCTTTCTGTTCATTTCAGGGATGATTGCGCGAGACCCCGCAACCGGTGAGGTTGCGGGGAAGGGCGATATTGTCGCGCAGGCCGACTTCATCTTCCGCAAAATGGGAAAAATTCTCGAGGCGGCGGGCGGGTCCTTTGACGATGTCGTGAAGACCACGGACTACGTGACGACCCTGGAGCGATATAACGAGACGGCCGCCGTTCGCAGAAAATACTTCAGGAACGCATTTCCCGCCGCCACGGGCGTCGTCGTGAAGGCGCTGGTCAGTCCGGAGGCATTGATCGAAATCGACGCGCTTGCCATTCTGGAAAAGTAAAGTGCCTGAGTGTCTAAGTGTCTGAGTGAAGAGGAAGAAGGGACCCGGGACGAGGGTGTAGGGACGAGGTAAAAACAGCCGCAAGCCGCAAGCCCCTAGCCACAAGGTAAAGGATGAGGATCAGGGGACTTCCCCTCGATCCTTTCTTTTTTCCTGAAGCCCGATGCCTGAAGCCTGATGCCTGCGGCGGCTCCCGCCGCCGGCAGGAACATTTTTTGCTTGCTTATCGGGGTAGATCGGTTAACAATCCCCAACGAGGGCGGACAGATGATCAAGAGAATTTCATTATGGCTCATCCTGATGATCGCATTTCTCATTCTCTCGGGCTGCTGACCGCTCCGCTGATGCGGGACGGGTACCGTCCCGAGGTGTCGTGTGGGGCCCCGGCATTTGCAGATCAGGCGATTCCGTGGGCGAAGGGGTTTGCAGATTGGCTGGAATAACAGAGAAACGGGTTTCGATGACTTCCCTCAGGGTGTTTCTCCTGATGGGAAGCCTTTTTTTATTCGCTTCCTCATGGTTTGCTGTCGCTGCCGGGGCGCAGATGATGCCCGTCCCCATCCATGAATTTCCGCAGCCGCTGCAGCTCTGCGGGGAGAAGGTCCCCCTGGAGAGGCAGGATGTCTGGGAGATGATGGACCAGGCCTTCGTCCTGTCCGTTTACAATCAGGAGCAGGTCATCCTCTGGCTCAAGCGGGCAAACCGCTATTTTCCCTACATTGAAAAACGGCTGCGCGAGCGGAAGATGCCCGACGACATCAAGTACCTTGCCGTCGTGGAAAGCTCGCTCAGGACCTATGCCGTATCCTCGGCGAAGGCAACGGGGCCCTGGCAGTTCATGGAAAAGACGGCCAAGCGTTACGGCCTGCGTGTGGACGGTGTCATCGACGAACGGCTCAACTTCGAGAAGTCAACGAGGCGGCGCCCACCTAACTTTAAGGTTTCTTACGGCCGTTCCGCCACCGGGGACCTGCCCATGCCGCCCACCACCGCCGCCAGGCTAATCGCCAGCGGCAGGTTGAAGCCGTGCCAGATCGCCAGCTTGTACTCGGGCAGCGGCGGGCCGGGCATGCCGTGCAACGCCGCCTGCGCCGCCACCGCGAGCGTCGGGCCGACGGTGGGTGCGG
>Ga0105102_10000340_pt1 | contig 13590 bp, 15 predicted proteins | sample PPLLaktember2015_FD_87032 | JGI IMG/M metagenome (GOLD analysis project Ga0105102, IMG submission 87032) | Freshwater sediment microbial communities from Prairie Pothole Lake near Jamestown, North Dakota, USA - PPLs Lake P7 Core (6) Depth... | ecosystem: Environmental > Aquatic > Freshwater >...
CCGTGGCGATCGACGCGATGGTGCATCCCGGGAAGTAGGGCACTCTGCGCCAACGTGCACCGGCATCACACGCCAATCACACGCGGGACCGTCGCCGCTCGCACGTGATTGATTCGGAGAGTAGGGCAGGGCGACTCACGTGGGTTCGATTCCCATCACCCGCTCCAACTTGCTCCTCGCCACTCGGCACCTGATGGCGAACGGCGACGGTGGTGCGGCGCTTCGGCGGTCAACTCAACCTGTGCTTGGGCGGATGAAGGGTGCGACGTGAATGGTCGTCCTTGACCGGATCCGCGGCTGCCGAGTCCAGTTGCTGCATGATGACTTCGATAATGATCGGCAGCATTTCCTCGAACGACACTGAGCGCTCGCCTGGGCCGGCGAACAGCACCGTACCGCCTTCCGTCAGCATTCCGATCAGCTGCCCCACCTGTCGCAGGCGTCGCCTGTCGGCATCTGGATAGACGAACGCGGCCACCTCGGCGAAAGACTCCATGAGCCCTTCATAGAACTGGAGGACTTCGCGTGCGGCGACAGCATCATGCTTCGCCAGCACCCACAATTCCCGAAAGATCCCGCTCGTCTCGTTCGTCACGGTGTCCCGCAACAGCCAGTCCAGCAACGCCCGCACGTCCTCTCGGGATCGGGTCTCTGCTGCCGCGGAGTCCATCCGGATTTTCTCCCCGTAGCGGGTCATCAGCCCGGAAATCATCGCCCGCAGCAGCATGTTCTTGGTGGGGAAGTAGTAAGTCAGGTGTCCCGGGCTGACGCCGCACTCGGCCGCCACCCGGCGCGTGGAGAACCCGTGGTACCCGTCGCGGATCAGGACCTGCTCTGCAGCCTCGAGCATTCTCTGCATGGCCGGTTCGGCCGGTGCATACCGTCGGGGAGTCGATCGCCGGCTGGCCTTGGCCCGGGGCGGTTGTTTCCTGGCGGCCATCGCGCCGTTGTTCCATTGCGTGCGCCCGGAGCTGCGGGCTGGTTGCTCGAAAGGAGCCTACCGCAGGTCGCAGTCAGCGACCACGCTTGACGTTTTCGTACGGCTGACCTATTTTTCGCCACGAGTTAGGACGAGCGTCCTAGAAAACAACGACGGCAGTGCGGCATGTCCGTGCGCCGAGGGGGAGAGGCCTGCATGTCGAATAGGTCTGCTTGCGTGGCGGTAGCCGTCTCGTTCGCCCTTAACGTTGGTACCGGGGTGGCCGAGACGGCACGCCCCGCCGCATCCTCGGGCGGTGTCGAGGAGGTCGTGGTCACGGCGCAGCGGCGGGCCGAGAGCGTGCAGCAGGTTCCGGTCTCCATTACGGCGTTCGGGGCGGAGGCGATTCGCGACATGCGCGTCGATGATCCGACCGACCTCGCGCAGCACGTGCCCAATCTCTCCGCGGCGAGCACCCTCGGCGGCGGTGCTCCAATCTTCGCGCTGCGCGGCGTGTCGATGAACGACTACAGCCCCAACCAGTCCAGCCCCGTTGCGATGTACACGGACGAGGTGTACCGCGGCACCCCGGCCCTCATGGGCCCGACCATGTATGACCTCGAGCGAGTCGAGGTGTTGCGCGGACCACAGGGCACGCTCTACGGCAGGAACACCACCGGAGGCGCGATCAACTTCATCACCGTCCAACCGGGCTACGACACCGAGGGCTACCTTTCGGTGGGCTTCGGCAACTACCAGAGATGGGAGGCGCAGGGTGCGGCGCAGACGGGCCTCTCCGATACTGTGGCCGCGCGTATCGCGTTCACGTATGCGCAGGCCGACGGCTTCACTGAGAACCTGCTGCCCGGCAAGGAGGACATGGACGGGTTGGACCAGTACGGCGTGCGACTCTCGCTGCTCTGGGAGCCGACGGACAACCTGTCGATGATTCTGCGCGCGGCCACCTCGGAGTCATCGGGCACGGCGCACGGCATCGAAGCGGAACCGGGTCCGGCAGGCATCGGCGGAGGCCTGTACGGCCTGTTCAACTCGATCGACCCGGTCGCAAACCCCCGCACCGACGACTTCCGCGAGGGTCTGGGCGTACACCAGAACGAAGCAAACCGGGTTTACGACGCGGTACTCGCCACGGATTCGATTTCGCTCACTGTGAACTACGCCGTCAGCGACAGACTCGCCCTCACCTCGATCACTTCATGGGACGACGGTTCCTTCAAGTTACCCGAGGACTCGGATGGCAGCTCGCTGGACGTCCTGTTCATTCCCTATGACTTCGACGCGACGCAGGTCGCGCAGGACCTGCGGCTTACGTCGAGCCTCGGCGGCCCCTTCGATTACATCGTCGGCGCGTACCTGTCGCGCGAGGTCGTCGAAGGCGGGACGTCCATCAGCGTGTTCTCCGACATCGACCTGAATTTCGACGGCAGCCTCGACTACCAGGACTGCGTCGACAGCGCCGCTACCATCGGTACGCCCGATCAATTGTTCCCCGCCGGATGTACCGTGTCGAACGACTACGAGCAGACGCGGGACAGCGCTGCGCTCTATTTCGACGGTGGCTATCAGCTCGCGGATGCGGTGAAGCTGCGCTTCGGCATCCGCTACACGCACGACACCGGCGAGATCAGGGGCTTCCGCTCGCTGCTGCTCGGCAGCGACGGCGTCCAGTTGGCGAACCTGATCCCCGGCAGCGCCGACGTCCCGGGGCCTGCGACGCGGCGCAGCTATTCCGACGACAAGATCACGGGCCGGGTCGGCGTGGACTTCCAGACCGCCGCCGGCAACCTGCTCTACGCGACGCTGAGCCAGGGCTATCGCTCCAGTGCCTTCAACGGGCAGGCGTTCTTCGACCCGTCCGAACTGAACGTGGTCAAGCCCGAACAGCTGCTGGCGGCCGAAGCGGGCTTCAAGCTCGACCTGCTGGACCAGCAGCTACGGCTGAACGGGGCGGTCTTCTGGTATGGGTACGACGACCAGCAGTTCCTCAACGTCGACGCCGAGACGGCCGCGCAGCAGCTCGTCAACGTTCCGGAATCGACGATCTATGGCGGGGAACTCGAGGCACTCTACAACGTAACCGACCGGCTGCGGCTGGATGGCAGTGTTGCTGTGCTCCAGTCGGAAATCGACGAGGGATCCCTGAGCGGCGTGAACCTGGCCGGCAATGCCTTGCCGCTCGCCCCGGAGCTGACCCTGAACCTCGGCGCTACATGGCAGGTGGCGTCGTTGCCGTACGGAGACTTGATCTTCCGCGTGGATGGCAACTACGTCGCCAGCCAGTACTTCGACGTGTTCAACGGTCGTGAAACCGAGGAGCAATCCCACGCGCTCGGCAACGCGCGGCTCACCCTGCGGCCGCAGGATCGCGCGGGCCTCGAGTTCGCGCTGTGGGTCAAGAACTTCACGGACGAGGAATACCGGACGTCGATGATCAACCTCCTGGACAACTTCGGCTACGTGTACACGCTGCTGGGTGCGCCTCGCACCTATGGCGTGGAAGCCACCTGGCGGTTTTGAGAGGCGTGCCGGGGAAAGCCATGGCCTCACGCCCGGCAACAACGGTGCTTCGGCGGGCAGCCATTCTCATCGGCTGCCTGGTCGTGTCATGGGGGGCGATCGCGGCCGGTGTCTCCATCGTGCCGGTGGAGAAGGCGGCCGTCGAGATCCTGCCGGATCACTCCGGTAAGGACTGGTTCTGGGTGTGGGGCAACCATGCGCCCTCGCAGGTCGACGGGCGCGCGCTGCTCTTCGACGGCAACGGCCGCAATCTCGGACAGCTGAACACGGGGTTCTGGCCCAACAACCTGATTCCGTCGAAACAGCGCAGCGAGCTCTATTCCGTCGAGACCTACTTCAGTCGCGGGCTGCGGGGACAGCGGACCGACGTCGTGACCGTGTACGACGCGCGGACGCTCAGCCCACTGCGGGAAATATCGATACCGCCTCGTCGAATCACCGCGCTCGGCAGCACCGGCTTGAGCGTCGTCTCGGACGACGAGCGTTTCCTGCTCGTGCTCAATTACACGCCGGCGCAGTCGATCTCCGTGGTGGACCTCGCCGCCGGGCAGTTCGTGACGGAGTTCGAAACCCCCGGGTGCGCATCGATCTATCCTGCGGGCGCACGGGACTTCTATTCGATCTGCGGCGACGGCTCGTTCCTGCACGTGCGCCTCGACGACGCGGGCCGTCCCGTGCTGCGGCAGCGCACCGCCAGGATGTTCGATCCGGTGCAGGACTTCCTTACCACCGCGGCGTCTCGGAACGGTCCTACCTGGTACTTCGTCTCGCTGCAGAACAACGTCTACGCGTTGCAGATGACGGCCGCGGGCATTCGCCAGGCCGGGATGTGGTCGCTGACCACCGCGAAGGAACGAAAGGACGACTGGCGTATCAGCGGGGTGCAACACACGGCGGTGCATCGCGAAAGCGAGCGGCTCTTCGTGCTGATGCACCGGGGCGATCCGGACACCCAGCAGGAGCCGGGCACCGAGGTGTGGGTGTACGACCTCAAGACGCAGAGCCGGATCGAGCGCATAGAGCTCGAGGAACTGAGCATCGCGATCGGGGTCAGCCAGGGGCCCCGTCCGCGCCTGTACAGCGTGGACTTCTTCTGGCCCATGCCGACGCTTGCCACCCTGTGGGTCTACCTGACCAAGGGCGAGGACGAGCTGATGAAGTCGGTGCAGCAGTGCATCACGATCTACGATGCCGGCGACGGGAAATTCCTGCGCCGTATCGACGGCCTGCCACCCGGCTACCTGAGCGTGGTCGAGCCATGGTGACCCAGGCCGCCGCAGCGATGGTGCCTGGCGATCCGGTGCTGGTCCTCGCGACGAGCATCGGCCTCGCCGGCCTGTTCTTCGCCGCCGCGCTGCACAAGCTGCAACAGCCGGCAAATTTTCGCGCGGCGCTCGAAGGCTACGGGCTCCTGCCGCCAGCGCTTATCGAGCCGGCACTGCGGCTGGTCCCGCTCGCGGAGTTCGCGCTCGCATCGGGCTTGCTGACGCCGCACACACGGCCGCTTTCCGCGCTATTGGCCTCCGGGCTCCTGCTGGCCTACGGGGCCGCGATGTTGATCGTCACCGTCCAAGGCCGGCGGACGCTGGATTGCGGCTGCAGTCTCGGTGGCGCGAGCCAGCCGGTCAGCCGGGCGTTGATCTGGCGCAACGCCGCGCTGGCGCTCCTGGCATGGAACGCATCGCGCGCCGCCGGGCACCGCGAACTTCTCTGGTACGACTGGACGCTGGTCGTGCTGATCGCGTTGGTCGGCACCGTCCTGTACGCCATCGTCAACACTCTCATCGCCTCGAACGGCACCCCGCGGGAAATCGTCAATGAATGAAGCACTGCTCGTGTCCGGCGTCGTAAGCTGGGTGTTTCTGCTCGGACTCGCGGTCGTGGTGTACGCCCTCGCACGCCAGATCGGCGTGCTGCACGAACGCATCAAGCCCGTCGGCGCACTGTCGCTCGGCAAGGTGATCAAGCCCGGCGGGGCGGCGCCGTCGTTCACGTTGCCCAGCCTCACCGGCGGTTCCGTGACGCTTGGAGCCGTCGCGATCCACCGCCAGTCGACGTTGCTGTTCTTCCTGTCGCCGACATGCCCGGTCTGCAAGACCCTGCTGCCGGTGCTCAAGTCCGTGCAGGCCACGGAGCGCCGCTGGCTGCGCGTCGTGCTGGCGAGCGACGGCGCCGCGAGCGAGCACCAGGATTTCATCGAACGGCACGGATTGGGCGACTTGCCTTATCTGCTCTCGACCGAGGTCGGGATGGCCTACCAGATCGGCAAGCTGCCTTACGGTGTGCTCATCGACGAGCACGGAAAGGTCGTGGCGCACGGGCTGATCAACAGCCGCGAGCACCTGGAAAGTTTGTTCGAGGCGAAAGAGAGCGGCTTTGCCTCGGTGCAGGACCATGACCGCGCGCGGGTTCACGCATGATCGAAAATTGGCTCGACGTGCTCGATCGATGGGCGGAGAGTGCGATACGCAAGGACGCGCGGGTACATTCCCGGCGCGCTGTCATGAGCGGGCTTGGAGCGACGCTGATCGGTGTCGGTACCGCCACGCTGCTACCCGTCTTCAGGGGTAGCGCGTTTGCGCAGCAAGCCGGGACAGGGGACGGCGACCCGAACAGCTGCCAGTACTGGCGGCACTGCGCGATTGACGGCTACCTGTGCGGCTGCTGCGGCGGGACGATCTCCACTTGCCCGCCAGGCACCGTCGCCTCCGACATCACCTGGATCGGGACCTGTCGCAATCCCACCGACGGCAGGGACTACATCATCTCGTACAACGATTGCTGCGGTAAGAGCTCCTGCGGTCGCTGCGTCTGCCAGCGCGACCAGGGCGACACCCCGATCTACCGGCCGCAGACCTCCAACGATCTCAACTGGTGTGCGGGCAGCCAAGCGGACGTGCCGTATCACTGTTCACTGTCCGTGGTCATCGGTGTCAATGAATAGGGTGGCGCGGGCGAGCTGGTTGAGTGCTGCCCGGCGCTTCATCGGATTGGTGGCATTGCCATGCGGTGTGTTCGTGCCGGGCGCGGCCTTCGCGGCACCGGCTTCGGCGCAAGCGGGCTATATGCTCGCCTGCCAGGGTTGTCACCTGGAGGACGGTCGCGGCTTTCCCCAACGTGGCGTGCCCTCGTTGAATGGCTTCGTGGGAAATTTCCTCAAGGTTCCTGGCGGACGGGAATTCCTCGTGCAGGTGCCGGGTGCCGCACAGTCCGAGCTGTCGGACGAGCGACTTGCCGACGTGCTCAACTGGATGCTGCGCAAGTTCAGCCCCGCCCAGCTTCCGGCCGAGTTCGTCCCTTACACGGCAGCAGAGGTGGGCCGGCTGCGCACAGCGCCACTCGCGGAGGTGGCGCCAGTGCGCGCCCGGTTGCTGCAGCGCCTCGATTCCGTGACCACCCCTTGACCGGAGTGCCCAGCGTGCCGATCAGTCGCCTGGCGCGGACATGCCTCCTGATGCTTTGGGTCCAATCGAGTGGGGCGGTAGCCGCCGAGCCCGCTCTGATCGCCTCGACCTGTGCGGCGTGCCATGGAGCGCGCGGCGAAGGCAGCGAGACGATCGCTGCTCCCGCATTGGCAGGCCAGGATGCGGCGTACCTCGCTCGTCAGCTAGCCAACTTCCGGGCCGGCCGCCGCGGCTACGACCCAGGCGACACCGGCGGCGCCACCATGCGCAGCGTCGCCAATTCACTGAGCGACGCCGACATCCAGTCACTGGCTGTCTACTACGGCAGCTTGCCAGCCCACGATCGCGGCCAATCCACTCAAGCGCAAGGCGATCCAAAGGCAGGAAAGGCCCTCTACGACAGTTCGTGTGCCGCCTGCCATGGAGCGAGGGCGCAGGGCTTCCCGCAGTTGAGCAGTCCCAACCTGGGGATACTTCAAGGTTGGTACCTCTCGCTGCAGGTGCAGAACTTCCAGGAGGGGCGGCGAGGCGCGACGAATCACGCCGACCAGCCCGGCGTCTGGATGCGGTCCGTCGCGACGCACATCGACCAGCATCAAGAGCTCACTGATGTCGTCGCCTACATCGATGGGCTGTCAGCCGCCACTGCTCGTTGAACCATTTCGCCGGCCGAGGATAATCACATGCCCCATCTTCATTGCACAGTCATGGCGCGAGACCTGGTCTGCCTGCTCGCCCTGACCGCCGTAGCGTCGCCCGCGCTGTCCGCTCCGGCCCAACCCCGGGGCGGGCAGCCCAACATCCTTTTCATCCTCGCGGACAACCTCGGCTACGGCGAACTCGGCGTGTATGGCGGCGGGGAAACGCGCGGCGCGCCGACGCCTCGCATCGACCAACTGGCCAACGAAGGCCTGCGCCTTACGAACATGAACATGGAGACGCAGTGCACGCCGAGTCGGTCGAGCCTGATGACGGGCCGCTTCGCGATCCGTTCGGGCACGTACGCGGTTCCGTTCGGCGGGGTTCCCGAAGGACTGACGCAGTGGGAGGTGACGCTCGCCGAGTCGCTTTCGGCGACGGGATATGCCACGGCGCTGCACGGAAAATGGCACCTCGGCAGCCACGACGGTCGGCTGCCGAACGACCAGGGCTTCGACGAGTGGTTTGGCATCCCGCGCACGACGGACGAATCGCTGTGGTCTGTCTCCACCGGCTACTCACCGGACATCGTGCCGCTGCAGAAGATCATGGAGGGCCGCAAGGGATCCAAAAGCATTGCATTGCGAGACTACGACGTCACGCAGCGTCGCCTGATCGACGCGGAAATCACTCGGCGCTCGGTGGACTTCATGGAACGGCAGGCCAGGGCGGGCAAGCCGTTCTTCATGTACGTGTCGCTGACCCAGCCGCACCTGCCCACCGAGCCGAATCCCGCATTTGCGGGCCGGACGGGGAACGGAAATTGGGCCGACATGCTGGCCGAGATGGACCACAACACGGGTCTTCTGCTCGATGCCGTCGACCGGCTCGGTATCGCGGATGACACTCTAGTCATCTTCACGAGCGACAACGGCCCGGAGTACTTCAAGCCCTGGGACGGCTGGGCCGGCCCGTGGCGGGGCCAGTACTTCACGGCGCTGGAGGGGGGAATCCGCGTGCCCTTCATGGTCCGCTGGCCTGGTCGGATCACACCCGGCCGCGTCAGTAACGAGATCGTGCATGGCGTTGACATGTTTGCGACGCTCGCCTCCCTCGCTGGTGCGAAGGTGCCCGACGATCGACCCATCGACAGTCTCGACCAGTCCCCGTTCTTCCTGGGAAGCACGCCGAAATCGGCGCGGGAGGGCTTCCCGATCTGGGGAAGCGATCTCCTGCTGGCGGTGAAGTGGCGCAACTGGAAGCTGCACTTCTATCGGCAGGACTCGATGTTCGACCCGCCCGCGAAGCTCGGGATCCCCTTCATCATCAACCTGTACACAGACCCGCGCGAGGAGAAGCCGACTGCGGACAGTTGGGTGGTGACGCCCATGCTGAATATCGTCGGAGCGTTCCAGGCATCCACCCGGCTGCACCCACTCATACCGATGGGCACGCCGGACCCCTATGTGCCGCCCCGCGTCAGTCCCTGAGGCTGAAGGCGCGGCAGCGTTCCTGGCGCCGCGCACTGGGCCTCGGCGCCGACGTCACGAGCAGCGCATGCGCGCAAGGCATTACGACGATGACAAGTCGTTATTGGACGGGCGCACGCGTTGCACCGAAACTTGCCGGCCGACCGGGCGGACCGGCAAGGAACTGTAGGCATGTACAAGGCTCTCCGGCTTCGACTCATCGCGGCGGCATGCTTGTCGCTGAGCGGCTGCGCGCACATCGGACCGGCCACGGTACCGGTTGATCGCTTTGACTACAGCACCGCGATCGCCGACTCCTGGAAGCAGCAGACGCTGCTCAACGTCGTCAAGTTGCGCTACATGGACTTGCCGGTGTTCGTGGACGTGTCGTCGATCGTCGCCGGCTATTCACTCCAGACCGGCGTGAGCGTGCTGGGAGTGGGCTCGTCGGCGCGTGCCGTGCAGGGTAACTATGGTTCACTGGGTGCGCAGGGTATCTACACGGACCGGCCGACGATCACTTACGTGCCGATGACCGGGGAGAAGTTCCTGCGCGGGCTCGTGACCCCGATCGACCCGCGCAACATCTTCTTCATGATGCAGTCGGGCTACCCGGCGGATTTCCTGCTCGACCTGACCGTGGAGGCCCTCAACGGCGTCCGCAACCGTTCGGTCGCGGGGAGCGTGGCACGGCCTGCGGATCCCGCGTTCACACGTGCGGTCCAGTTATTGCGCGAGTTGCAGGCCGATGGCGGTGTCGGTATGCGTGTCGAGGAAGACAAGGCCAGGGGGGACACGGCGGTACTGTTCTTCCGCCGCGACGATGTGACGAGCGAGTCCGCCGCGAAGGCGGATGAGATCCGCAGGCTGCTCGGCCTGCCGCCCGACGGCCAGAAGTTCACGCTCCTCTATTCGCCGATGCGGGGCGCACCCCACGAACTGGCGGTCACGAGCCGCTCGATGCTGCAGATCCTGCAGGCATTTGCCAGCTACGTCGACGTGCCGCCCGAGCAGCTTGCGGCGGGTGTGGCCGCGCCGGCGTTCGAGCAGTCCGGGGCACGCGTCATCGGCCGTATCCACAGCGGCAAGGAGAAACCACGAGACGCCTACGCCGCGGTCCAGTACCGCGACCACTGGTTCTGGGTGGACGCTTCCGACTGGGCGGCGAAGCGGGCGCTGACGGCAGTGATCTTCTTCTTCACGCTTGCCGACACCGGCGGCAACGACAAGCTCCCGCTCGTGACGATTCCTGCGCAATGAGGGCTCACGGGATGACCACACGACCGGTGCGACCCGTCGCGGCCGCGGGCCGACGCAGGCGCAGACGGCCGAAGACCTTGCCAGGAGCCTTGCCAATCGGGTCGCGGCGCTGATCAGCGTACCTTTCCAGATGAACTGGGACGCCGACGTGGGGCCGGCCTAGGATGGCAGTCGCTTCACGCTTAACGTGCAGCCGGTCGTGCCGTTCTCGCTGAACGACGACTGGAATCTCTCATCTCGCGCACCATCCTGCCGATCGTCGCGCTGCTCGAGGCCGAATTCGAGCGCTATCCGGTGGACGAGCTCCTAACCAAGCAGCTGGCTGTGATCGCCCTGACCATCAGCGCGAGCCTCGACGTCAGGTTGGTCGCCAAGCCGGTACCCAAAGGCTCGCGAGTTGTGCGGCTGTCACACGTGAATCACACGCGGGTTCGGCAGCGTCGGTAAGCAATTGATCCGACGCACATGTCAGAGCAGGTCACGTGGGTTCGCTTCCCATCACCCGCTCCAATCCCACCTTGGAGGCCAGAAGGGCTTTGCGCGACCCTCTGTACTTCGCGGCGTGCCACCCCATGCAATTGCACGGCCCGCACCGGTCTTGCCGGAATGTAATCGAACGATTACACTCGCTGCGTGTACGTCATCAAGACCCTGCCCGAGTTTGATGCTTGGCTGAGAGGTCTGAGCGACAAGACGGCACAGCGTCGGCTGGTTGCGCGGCTTCGTAAGGCCTCGCTCGGCAACCTGGGCGATGTGAAGCCCGTCGGCAAAGGTGTCGTTGAAATGCGTGAGCACTTCGGTCCCGGCTGGCGCATGTATTTCACCTTGCGTGGTACTCAGCTGGTGGTGATGCTCGGTGGTGGAGCGAAGTCGTCGCAGCGAACGGACATCATCGCGGCGCAGCGTCGCGCTGCTGTGATTGAGGAGGAATAATCATGAAACGTAAAAAGGTCAAGGCCAGTGATCTGCCGGAATTCGATCCGGCGGAATATCTTGACAGCGACGAGGCGGTAGCCGAATACCTCACGGCCGTGTTGGCCGAAAACGATCCGGCCCTGCTGGCGGCAGCGCTCGGCGACATTGCACGCGCGAGGGGCATGAGCGATATCGCAAAGTCGACGGGGCTCGCACGCGAGGCGCTTTACAAGGCGCTACGACCGGGCGCTCAGCCGCGGTTCGATACTGTATCGCGGGTCTGCGCTGCCCTTGGCGTGCGACTAGTCGCACAACCGGTTTCCTGATGATTCCCGTCACCCGCTCCACTTTCCCGCCAGGCTGAGACATCGTCAGCCAACTCCAGCAAACGTCCCTGCGCGAACTGCGTATCGATCGCACGGTCGCCGCGAGTCTGCATCCTGTCCAGCGTTGGCTGTTGTCGTCAGACGCCGGCTTTAGCTTCGCACGCGAGGCAACGGATTTCGCCGTCCGTCTGCGAGCGGAATGCGACAGCGGAGGCGGTCATTCGCGAATGGGGCAGAACGGCTCGTGCGCGAGCAAAAAGCTAGTGCGGTGAATCCGCGCCACCTTGTGCCGCGGCTCGCCACTGGGGGTCCCTCGAGCGCCCACAGCAGGTTCAGGCTGGCGCCGCGATTGGCCCGTTTCGCAAGAACGTACGCTTCGACGGCACCGACTTCCCGTAGCCGGGCAACGGACGTGGCTCCGGCACGCGCCAGCATCTCCTGCGACTTCGAGCCGAGTCCGATCAAGGCACTGAGCGACTCGCTTTCCACCATCTGCCCCTCGCGGCGTCGCCAACGTGCCCCTTGCGTGGGAGGTCGCCTGAGAAGCTCTGCCGGCAACCGCCGGACGTCGCCTTACTTCCCGTCCCGATCAGAGTCCCCGGGCGTCACGCGTTCAATCGCATCGCTGACGTGCTGCCACGCGTCGCGGGCGGCGTCCCTGGCGCTGGCCCATGACAATTGTGAACCGCCCTTGGCCCGCTCCCATTCGCGTTCCAGTTCCGGCTCGGCCTGTTCGAACGAGTGATGTCCGAGCCGCGCATAGGAATCGACCCCGAAACGATAGGCTGGCTCGTAGACCTCGAAGGTCGAGCCGCGCTTCACGTACGGCCGGCCGGAGAAATTATCGCGCCAGTAGCCTTCCTCGGCGGCTGTGTCGATCGCATCGGCGATGCCTCTGCCCGCGAGGCCGCCGGCCACGGCACCGATCGCTGCGCCCACTACCGCGCCGACGGGACCCGCAATCGAGCCTGTCAATGCGCCAACCGCGACGCCGCCGGCCGCCGCGCCGAGCCCGGTTCCGGCCGGGTGCTCGCCGAACGTGCCTGACTTCGGAGCTCCGCCCGTAGTCTCGTCCCGTTTGGGTTCCAGATTGCTGCTGGTCATCGTCGTCTCCAGTCGGTGATCCAATTGATGAAGTGACCATCGACCGCCCGGTGCCTGTCTGTCTGTTCGATGGAGTACACAGCGAGCGTCGCATGTGCGGCGGAAGCACCGATCCGCGGATCGCGCGGCTCACGTCCCGGTAACGCTTCTTCCACCTCTCGGCGGTCACGTCCGTCGCCTGATCCGGCGTACCCGATGGGCGTGACGGCACTGTTCGGAGCGAGCGTCACGCCCGGATCGCCGCGATCAACAGCGGATATCGCATAGCCAAGATTGTGGAGATGGTCTACCGCACGTCCAGCAACTGGCTCACCGACATGTATTCGAACGATTACATTCTTGGCGTCTTGCCGTCCACGACCAGTAGCTTGCGGTGGGTACGGTTGTTCATGCGTCCCAGGTTGTACCAACGCAGCGGGTGGTAGTGCTCGATCTCGATTCCGCTCGCCCGCTCCTCGAGTGCCCGGGCGAATACCCAGCCGATGTCGCCCGACCAATAGATATGGATCTCGATAGATAGTGCTTCAGTTGCTTCGAGAATGCAGGATCGCTGCGTCGAATCCATTCGAGCACCATCGCGGCGTGATAGCCGACGCTGGACATGCTGCTCTCCGTACCGTTGATGTCGGGCGATTACGCCACGAACTTGCGGATCTGTGCTTGAGCGTCAGCCAATGTCGCGACGATTTGTGTTTTCAAGTCCGAGCCGATCCGCTCTTTCGCCTCGTTCAGGTCGCCGGGTGAATTCCACAGACCTACGACCAGGTTCAACTCCGGAAATCGGCGACGAAGGCGCATGCGAAGGCGGCGAGCATGCGCGACGGCCGCGGGCGGCACGGCGGAGATGCAGACCACATCGGCTTTGCGCTGTCCGACGTAATCGACCAGTTCGCTGGCTGCACCCATGGATGCAGCGGGGACGGTCTCGACGACACAGCCACGGATGTCCACGATCTGCGCGAGCATCATCGCGGCCAGTTCATCCGCCTCGCCGTGAGCCGGCAGACAGAGGACGC
>Ga0105102_10000341_pt1 | contig 13530 bp, 9 predicted proteins | sample PPLLaktember2015_FD_87032 | JGI IMG/M metagenome (GOLD analysis project Ga0105102, IMG submission 87032) | Freshwater sediment microbial communities from Prairie Pothole Lake near Jamestown, North Dakota, USA - PPLs Lake P7 Core (6) Depth... | ecosystem: Environmental > Aquatic > Freshwater >...
ACCGGGTCGTCAAGATGGTGCGGGCGCGTGGGTTGTTTGAGCCGGGGCACCACTTGCTCGTAGCCGTGTCTGGCGGGCCGGACTCCGTGGCGCTGTTGACGCTCCTCCATCGCCTGGTTCCCCGTTGGCGATTGCGGCTGACGGCGGTCCATTTTAATTATGGCCTTCGCGGACTCGAGTCCGACGAGGATCAGGCATTTGTGATGTCGCTGTGTGATTCGCTCCAGGTGCCACTTCGCTGCGTGCCGCTGGATGTCCGGGCTCGTCCGCAGCGGGTTTCTCTTCAGGCCCAGGCGCGCGACGTACGCTATCGCGCCATGGCTAGGCTGGCCGAAGACGTCGGTGTCGATCGCATCGTCGTCGGACATACGGCGGATGATCAGGCCGAAACGATTTTGCTCTGGATGTTGCGTGGAGCCGGGATCACGGGCCTGGCTGGTATGCCGGTTCAACGCGACGGGATGATTATTCGCCCGCTGTATGAGGTCAGGCGCCGGGATGTGCTGGATTTTCTTAACGCGACGGGGCAAACGTATCGACAGGATTCCAGCAATGCGAAGCCGATCTATGCGCGGAACCGCATTCGTCATCAGCTGGTTCCGGCGCTGAGCCAGATCGCGCCGGCCGCCGTCGACGCACTTTGCCGAATGGGTGAGTTATGCCGTGAGGATGATCGGTATCTGGAGGATCAGACTGTCAGTCTGTGCGCCTCACTGGTTCAACCGGAAGGTGCCGGGGGGTATTCCATTGACCGGCTTCGTTTTCAGAAGGAATCGCTGGCCTTGCAACGGAGGCTCTTGCGCGAGGTATTTCGCCGGATGCATCCGATTCGGCGGGCCCCTAGTCTCGCGACGGTTGAGGCGGTGCGCCGGCTGCTCCCGTCAAAGCGAGGAGGGGCAATGCAATGCGCCGGCGGGGTGCACGTTCGGGTAACTCGGCACGCACTGCTCGTACAGCCGGCTAAAGTCGTTGTTCTTCCGCAGGCGTCTGAGGTGGTCGTCGAGAGGCCCTCGCTGCAGATCCCTTCCGTCATCGAATGGGCTGGTACGAGGCAGCGAATTCGAGTACAAGAAGAGACTCGTGAGACGGCACATCAACGGTCGGCTTCCCCGGGATGGGTAATGATCGTCGATGCGGACCTGCTGTCCTATCCGCTGCATATTCGACCATGGAAGGCTGGAGATCGATTTGTTCCGTCGGGGATGAAGGGACGATCTAAAAAATTGCAGGACTATTTTGTGGATCTAAAGATCCCCCTGTCTCAGCGGGGACGAATTCCGATCCTGGACTCTCCACAAGGAATTGTGGGTGTGTTGGGCTTCCGGCAGGATGAGCGGTTTCAAGTGAGCGACCGTACGCGCCGATGTTTAGTGATCAGTAGTGAGGGAGTTTCACTCACGGAGGGAGCGCATTAGCATGGAGCGTGTGTTTGGCCGGCCGATTGTGACACAGGAACAGATGCGAACCCGCATCCGGGAATTGGGCAAGGAGATCAGCGCTGACTATGCGGGCAAAGATCTGGTGCTCGTGGGGGTGCTCAAAGGAGCCTATGCCTTTTACGCGGACCTGGCGCGCGCCATCCGGATCCCGATCCATATCGACTTTATCGTGGTATCCAGTTACGGTGCCAAGACCAAAACTTCGGGGAAGGTGAAGCTCGTCACCGATCTCACGGAACCGATTAAGGGCAAGGATGTGTTGTTGGTCGAGGATATTGTTGATTCGGGGTTGACCGTTCAGTACTTGCTGAAAACATTTGCGAAGAAGAAACCGAGGTCGCTGAAGGTCTGCACGCTGTTAAGCAAGCCGGACCGTCGGCAAGTCACGGTTCCGGTAGATTACGAAGGGTTCAAGATTCCCAATCACTATGTGGTCGGGTACGGACTGGATTATCAGCAACAATATCGAAATTTGCCGTATCTGGCAGTCTTGGATCTCGCGGAAGAGGAGGCGTAAGCTTTGGACTTGATATTGTCACTTTTGTCGACCCTGTGTTAACATCACCCACATTCAGTGGTGTCATGTGATGTATCTTCCTCTGATTTAACGTTCCCACGAAGGAGATCTGGATGAATTCCAGGGTGAAGAACCTGCTCTTTTGGGTGGTGGTTGGCTTGTTTATGATTTTGCTGTTCAACCTGTTCAGCGTGCCGACTCACGCGCCCGAAGAAGATGTGATATTCAGCGATTTCATGGCCAAGATAGAAAAAGGCGACGTTGAAAAGGCCATAATCAAAGGGAACCACATCAGTTCGGTCTTGAAAGACAAGACGCGGATTCGGACTTTTTCGCCGGATTATCCGGATCTGGTGAAGGTCTTGCGCGAGAAGGATGTGCAGATCGAGGTCAAGCCACCGGAAGAGAGTCCTTGGTACATAACCTTCCTGGTGACCTGGGGGCCCTTCATTCTGTTCCTCGGATTGTGGTTCTTCTTGATGCGGCAGATGCAAGTCGGGGGGAATAAGGCATTGTCCTTCGGGAAAAGCCGGGCGCGGATGCTGACGGAAGACCGGAAGAAGGTCACGTTTTCCGATGTGGCGGGGATTGAAGAGGCGAAAGAAGAAGTTCTTGAGATCATTGAGTTCCTGAGAGATCCGCGAAAATTTCAAAAACTTGGTGGAAGGATTCCCAAGGGCGTCCTGATCGTCGGTCCTCCAGGAACCGGTAAGACGCTACTTGCCAAGGCGATTGCCGGCGAGGCCGGAGTGCCGTTCTTCAGTATCAGCGGTTCTGATTTCGTTGAAATGTTTGTGGGGGTCGGCGCATCACGTGTGCGCGACTTGTTCGAGCAGGGGAAGAAGCACGCTCCCTGTATCATTTTCATCGATGAAATTGATGCGGTGGGACGGTTGCGCGGCGCTGGTTTGGGCGGCGGGCATGATGAACGGGAGCAGACGCTCAATCAGCTGCTGGTTGAAATGGACGGATTCGATACGACTGAAGGTGTGATTCTGATTGCCGCCACGAACCGGCCTGATGTGCTGGATCCTGCACTGTTGCGGCCTGGCCGGTTTGATCGGCAGGTCGTTGTGAATCGGCCTGATTTGAGAGGCCGATCTGAGATTCTGAAAGTGCACACAAAGAAAGTACCGGTGGCGGCCAACGTTGAATTGGAAAAGATCGCTCGCGGGACGCCCGGTTTCTCCGGCGCGGATCTGGAGAATCTTGTGAATGAGGCCGCGCTCTGGGCTGCCCGTCAGAATAAAAAAGAAGTCGAGGTTGTTGATTTTGAAATGGCCAAAGACAAGGTGTTGATGGGTGCTGAGCGCAAGAGCATGATGCTGACGGATGAGGAAAAACGCACGACGGCCTATCATGAGGCCGGCCATGCATTGATGGCCAAGCTCTTGCCTGGCACGGACCCGGTTCACAAGGTCACTATCATTCCTCGCGGACGGGCTTTGGGCGTCACGATGCAGTTGCCGACCGATGACCGGCACAATTATTCAAAGGACTTCCTGTACAACAACCTCGCTATCTTGATGGGAGGACGAGTCGCTGAAGAGTTGGTTCTCAACCATGTCACGACTGGAGCTGGAAACGATATTGAACGGGCGACGGATCTGGCGAGAAAGATGGTCTGTGAATGGGGAATGAGCGAAAAGCTGGGACCTCTCACGTTCGGACGGAAAGAAGAAGAAATTTTCCTGGGTCGTGAAATCGCCACGAAGCGAGACTTTAGCGATCAAATTGCGCTGGATATTGATCTTGAGATCAGACGTCTTGTGACGGAGAACTATGAACGGGCCAAGCGGATTCTGACTGAGAATATGGTCAGTTTGAAGGCATTGGCTGAAGCGTTGCTTGAAAAAGAAGTACTCGATGCACCGGAAATCGATGCGATTCTGTTGCAGTCTTCCTCTCAGACCGTTCCTGCCTAATCTGCTTCAAAACTCTGCCGCGCTTTCTGTTTGGGCACTGGAAGCGCGGCATCAGTCACTGTATAGACGCCAATAGAGGCGACGATAGGTTGCGGTCTATTGTTTGTTATCGTAGTCGGAGCGCTGGTCCTCTGTTATGCATCAGGGGGCAGCGTTGTGATGTTTTCGTATGTGCGGAGGACTTTGGTGAAAAGCTATATCGTGCTTGCCAAGGGACAGCCGATTCCAATCCTGGATTTTCCGCTCATGATGGGGATTGTGAACCTCACTCCGGACTCCTTTTCAGACGGGGGACGTTATGTGACGGTTGATCAGGCTGTCGAACGGGCTGTGGCACTTGTCGCACAGGGCGCGGATATTCTTGATCTGGGCGCAGAGTCGACGAGGCCCGGGGCGATGCCGGTCGGTGAGCAGGAGGAAATGGATCGCTTACTGCCGGTCTTACATGAGGTGGTCAAGCGGACGGCAGTGCCGATTTCTGTTGATACGATGAAGTCCCGGGTGGCTCGGGAAGCGCTCAATGCGGGCGCCTCAATAATCAACGATGTGACAGCCCTGCGCTTCGATCCTGATATGGCAGCCGTGGTTGCGCAGTATGGTGCCGGAGTTGTGATGATGCATATGCAGGGTACGCCGAAAACCATGCAGACAGCTCCTAGGTACGATAACGTAGTAAAAGATGTACGGATGTTTTTTTTGGAGCGAATCGCCGCTGCGGAACGCGCCGGCATTGCGAAAAGCCAGATCGTGCTTGATCCGGGGTTTGGTTTTGGTAAGCTGCTGATACACAACCTGGAGCTTTTGAACCACTTGCCATCATTCGACCAATTGGGTTGTCCGATGTTGGTAGGACTCTCACGGAAAGCATTTCTGGGGAAAATTCTTGATCGTCCGGTGCAGGATCGGGAATGGGGGACGGCTGCGGCAGTCGCGCTGGCGGTGGATCGTGGCGCCTCGATCATTCGCGTGCATGATGTGGCGAGCATGAAGGATGTTGTTATGGTTGCCGCAGCGGTTCGTGCGGCATCCCGTACCTCGAAACAGGAAGATTATGCGTAAACTATTTGGAACTGATGGGATTCGCGGGGTTGCCAATCTGGAACCCATGACGAGCGAAACGGCGATGAAACTCGGGCGTGCGGCCGCACATTTGTTTATGCGTCGCGCGGGGCGCCATCAGATCGTGATCGGGAAGGACACGCGCATTTCTGGCTACATGCTGGAATCCGCGCTCACGGCCGGGATCTGTTCCATGGGTGTGGATGTGCTGTTGGTGGGGCCGATGCCGACACCGGCCATTGCATTTTTGACCAGGAGCCTCCGTGCGGATGCTGGAGTCGTGATATCGGCCTCGCATAATGCGTATCAAGACAACGGCATTAAGTTCTTTTCGAATGATGGCTTTAAATTGCCGGATGAAATGGAAGCCCGCATTGAGGACTTGATCGTGTCAAATGAGATCAGTCATCTGCGCCCCACCGCTGATTTAATCGGAAAGGCGTTTCGTATCGATGATGCGGAGGGGCGTTACATTGAATTTGCCAAGCGCTCGTTGCCGCGTGACCTCGACTTTCAGGGGATCAAGTTAGTGGTAGATTGCGCCAATGGAGCTGCCTACAAGTTGGCGCCAAAGGTCTTACGGGAACTCGGTGCGAAGGTTGAGGTGATCGGGTGCGAGCCCAACGGCATGAATATCAATGCCGGATGCGGGGCTGTGCATCCTGAGCAACTGCAAGAAGCCGTGCGCCGTCATAAGGCAGACATCGGGATCGCACTTGATGGGGATGCCGATCGAGCCATCTTTGTGTGCGAGCAGGGGACTATCGTCGACGGCGACCATGTTATGGCGGCATTGGGACTCGACCTGCATCAGAACGGGCTCCTGGCTAAGCAAACTCTGGTCGGGACGGTCATGAGCAACTTCGGGCTCGAGATGTGTATGGCCAAAGCGGGGGTCAAGTTGCTTCGAACTCCCGTGGGTGACCGCTATCTCCTCGAGCGCATGCTCGCTGAAGGCTACAACTTCGGCGGCGAGCAGTCCGGGCATTTCATCTTCCTGGACCATAATACGACGGGGGATGGGCTGATCTCCGCGCTCCAAATGATCTCATTGATGAAGCGGACGGGAAAGCCGCTTTCAGAACTGGCTCAGGTGATGTCCGCCGTTCCGCAAATTCTGCTCAATATTAAGGTGAAGCAGAAACCAAAATTGGAGTCGGTGCCCGATATTGACCGGGCGATTCGTGAGAGTGAACGCCGGTTGAATGGGAGCGGTCGTGTCCTGGTCCGCTATTCAGGGACGGAGCCGCTTCTCCGGATCATGGTTGAGGGTGAGCGGGAAGCAGTGATTAAAGAAGTGGCCGAAGATCTCGCGCGCCTCGTGCGTACGCATCTCACGTAGTAGTTCTTCCATTGCAGGGAAGGCTCATGCTGCCATCCCTTTGTGTCGCCTTTCTCACCGGCCTTGTCGTCGGTTCGTTCCTTCCATTCTTTCCCGTCGTCCTACTCTTCGTTTTACTTGTATTCATATTGATCCTTTCGGCGGTTGAACGAGCCGGAATCATCGAGCAATCGAGAAGTTGTTTGTGGTGTGCTGCCCTTTGTCTGGGCGTAATCTATTGGACAGGGGTGACGCCGCCGATTTCCAGCCATACCCACGATGACCTCTCGGCGGGACCTAGTTTGGAGTACACGGGGCGAATTGTCGGCCTCGTACAGCATGCGCCATCTCGTCTGACGATGTTGGTTCAAATCACCTCTAGTTCTGACGGATTATCACCTACACACAGGATTAAGCTGACGTGGCGAGACCCCGGCGATGCCGTATGGGCTGGCGATCAGATTGTGTTTCGAGCGAGTGTGCGTGTTCCGACGGGATCTCTCAACCCCAGAGGGTTTGACTATGCGTCCTATGTCGAGCGGCAAGGCATCGAGGCCGTGGGGACCGTCACGGGGGCTGAAGCCGTTCATCTGCTTCCGGTGGCCAGTAAGCCGAACTGGTGGTGGAGGAGCTGGGGGCACATCGATCGTTGGCGAGGTGTTATTCGGGAGCAGGCCATCCACTCGTTAGCCCAGCCAGCCCGCGGTCTTTTTCTGGGGATCGTGATCGGAGAGCGGGGCTATGTCCAGGAGGATCTGCAAGAATGGTTCATGACCACGGGAACCATCCATCTACTTTCAATCTCGGGATCGCATTTAGGACTGATTGCCGTGGTGGTGTTTGGGGCTGTCCGTCGAGGTCTCACCTTTCTGCCAGCCTTGACGCTCTCGGGAATGTCGAGATTCGTAACGCCGACTCGTGTGGCGATTCTTTGCACCTGGATGGTCGTGACGTTCTACGCCCTCCTTGCCGGCGCTGAACTCGCTACCATGCGAGCCTGGGTCATGATTTGCCTGGGGCTTGCTACTATTTGGATCGGCTCGGAACGCCATCTTCTGCATGCGCTGGCTGGGGCGGCGTTATTGATTCTTCTACACGATCCGCGAGCGATCGGAGACATTTCTTTTCAACTGTCGTTTCTATCAGTGCTGGCCATCATCTGGGTCGTGGCCTCTCCGTCTCGCCTGGATAATCCCGACGAGCAAGCCGGCACGAAGTGGGACGTCTGGGGCCGTCATGTTCGAGAGGCGGTTGTCCTGGGGGCAGCGGTGACGCTGGTGACGACTCCGCTGGTGGCCTGGTATTTCAATCAGGTGCCGTGGCTTGGCCTGGTGACCAATCTGGTCGCCGTTCCCTTTACGGGAATCATCCTTGTTCCGTTCGGTCTGCTGTCCGCATTAGTGACGCTTGTCAACGTTACCGGAGACCTTCCGCTTGCGTTCATCCAAGAGAATTTACTGGAGTGGATGGTGAATGCGCTGCACTGGTGTGCGACGCTCCCGGGGAGCGACTGGCGTGGGCCCGCCCCTCCTCTTTGGGGCATGGCAGTATTTTATCTAGGCGTGCCCCTGGTAGTCGGCGCCATACGGTTTCGGTATCACCGGGCCATTGGGATTGTGTTTGTCGGGACGGCGCTGGGTGGATGGATCCTGTCTGGAATTCCGATCGCAGACGGTGATCGCTGGCGTGTCACCTTTCTTGATGTCGGCCAGGGAGATAGTGCGTTGCTCCAATTTCCTGATGGGAAAACGGTGTTGATTGACGGTGGAAGAAGGTACGAGCGGTTCGATATGGGGCGTGGTGTCATTGCGCCTTTTCTTTTGAATCAGGGGATCCGCCGGCTGGACCATATCATTGCCACCCATCCGCAACAGGATCATGTCGGAGGGCTTCCCTGGATGATTCGTCACCTTGAAGTAGGGGAGTTCTGGCATACGGGCATTGAGCGTTCTGAGCCGCTCTTCGAAGAGTTGCGCCAGTCGGTAGCAGAGCGAAAAGTCCGAGTCCATGTCGCGACGCGCGGAGTGGAAATTGTTCGGGGTGAATCCTGTCGGCTCACGGTGCTTAATCCGATTACGAACCAGAACGGTGCCGTGCCCATCCAGGGGATCAGCGGGACATTTCTTAATAATATGTCCGTCGTCGTGCAGTTGACCTGTGGTCATCAGAGCATTTTGTTTGCCGCTGATCTTGAAACAGACGGGCTCCACCGTCTGGCGGCCATGGGCCAAGACCCGGTGACTGTACTCAAAGTTCCCCATCATGGAGCGCGTAGTTCATTGAATCGTGACTGGATTGCATTGGTCCGACCTCGCTACGCGGTATTCTCGGTCGGGCGGCATAACTCTTACGGACATCCTGTTCCTGACGTGGTTGAGGCCTATTCAGCCATTGAGAGTGAAGTGGCCAGAACGGATAGGGATGGGGCGATCATCGTGACAGGCCGGCTCTCGACATCTGACATGCAGGTACGAAGAATGCGCGATATGGTTTTGGAGCCAGTGAAACCGCAGGAATGCCTCTGGGATTGCGAGTGGCGCAACTGGCATCGAGTGTGGATGCAGGCGCATGAATTCTAGAAATTAAGAAATTCAACCTACATAGTCTCTCCACTCTGACTCCGATTGGGTCTTAGCCAATTCTGTACATTGATGGTGTGAGAATGGCTGTTTATGTCCATTCTTGTCCACAATGCTGGGGTATCCCATCACAAGTCCGCGAGTTTCCTCACTATTGTCACAATGCTAGCAAGGCATAGCATGTGCACACATCCCAAGCTCTGGGAACCTATGACCAGAGGAGTATGACCATCATGGCTAATCTTGTTCGTATTGTCATTCAACTGCCGCTTGAACTGAAGGAACAGCTGGATGCCTTGAAATCACAAGGCTATACGACCAGCGGCTTTATTCGGGCGATGTTAGAGCGTGAGTTGAAAAAGCCGGAGTTGAAGTTGGTGGCCAATAGTCGGCGGGCACCGGGCAAATCGTCCTAGCCTGTAACGCATACGGGGAACGTCGACATGCGGCTCTCAGATTTAGTACGAGATCAAGCCCCAGCCCCTTGCGAGGATGTTACCGGGCGACGGTCGGCTCTACCGAGCCCGCTGCCCGACATGAAGGATCCTTTTGTGGAGAACGTGCCGTCGGTCAGGGATGCGGATGCTCATGGTGCCTGGTATGGGAACGCACGCAAGGAAATGGCTGCGCTCGGTGAGGCTGTTCGTGCGAACCGTGAGATGACGTTCGATCGGTGTCACCGATTGTCCGAAGATCTCGTCACGATGCTCGCAACGAGCGATGATCTGATTCTACACATGATGAGAGAAGATGTGGAGGCCTATCAGGTCTCGAATGCAATTCATGTCGCTATTCTCAGCGTGAAGATCGGACAGGGGCTCAGGTATGACTCCGCGGCACTGGAACGCCTGGCCATGGCCGGGTTACTGCACGATCTTGGCATGTGGCTGGTACCTCAAGGGATCGTTGAGAAGTCCGGTTCGCTGAATGCGGATGAGTGGTCTGGAATTCACGCGCATCCCGAGCAAGGGCGACGTATGGTGGCCGAGATGGGCGAGTCTTTTCACTGGCTGGCCACCGTGATCGCTCAAGAGCATGAACGATGGGATGGCAGCGGGTATCCCTGTCGGCTGAAGGGTGGAGCGATTGCCGAAGTTGCGCAAATCATCGGATTGGCCGATGTGCTTGACGCAATGATTTCCCCGCGACCCTATCATGAACGGGTTGCTCCGCATCAGGCTCTGCGCTCGTTACTGGTCCAGTACAAACAGGCGTTTCAGCCCCTTCTCATCAAGACGTTAGTGGACCAGCTTTCGCTCTATCCGATCGGGACATCTGTTCGATTGAACGACGGTCATATCGGGGTCGTGTCGAAGGTGAATTCCCGCTATCCCCTCAGGCCGGTCTTGCTCGTTCATCGCAACCGTGAGGGGCAGACGATTGGGGAAGCAACGGCCGTGGATCTCTGTCGGGAAACATCAATGCATATCGTCGAAGTTTTGCCCGAGACGCGAGCCGCGTAGAAGGAATCAGGAGGGGTCATGAGCAGTCGCATGCAGACATCGATCGGATGGAGTCTTCTCGCTCTTGCGGTAGGACTTCAGGTATTGCCGGGTTGCCGGAATCCTGGACAATCATCCCTGCCGCCTTCAGCCATTAGTCCCGCGGCGCAATCGTTGCCCCCGATGCCGAAGGGCGATGTCTATGCGGATGAGGCCGTGCCGACGGCAGAGACGCCGATTGAGCCAGGTGACACGGTCGACATCGTCATTCGCCGAGGGGCGGGAGAAGAGAAATTTACGAGCGTCGTTCGGGAGAATGGAGTGATCGGCGCGTCTTTCTTGGAGGTGATGGTGGGCGGGTTGACGGCTCAGCAGGCCGAGGGGCGGATTCAGGAGCAAGTCATTCCGTATATGCGGAATCCCAGAGTTCAGGTTGGGCTCAGGAAGAAATCCCTCAAAATCAAACGGGTATTTGTGTTCGGCGATGTTCGGAAACCCGGAGCCGTGCCGATGCCGAGAAACATGACGGTTCTGCAGGCATTGGCGGCAGTGGAGAACTACAACGAATCGGCGTTGCTGGAGGAAATTCGCATTGTCCGTGGATCTCTGGATCGTCCCTACATTGTGACGGCAGACTTGGCCAGAACCTTTACCTATGGCGATCTGTCGAGGAACGTCTCGCTTGAAGAAAATGACGTGATCTACGTTCCGCGAGAACATCTTGGCGATGCCACCGAGGCGGCCAAGAAGCTTATGCCCATTGTACAGATAGCGATCGCTCCGTTCTATCCGGCATTCCTGATTCCGGCGTTCATCCCCACAGCTACGATACGATAGTAAGGAGACGACGATCCAATGGCACAGTATGAGCTGAATGTAATCGACTATTGGTTGATCATCAAAAAGCGGAAGTACCTGATCATCCTTGCCACTGCGTTGGTCGTGGGATTTACGGTGGTCTTTTCTCAGCTGCTGCAACCGCCGCCTGTCTATGAGGCCGCGGCGCGGGTCAAGTTCGATCGCTCGACTACCGTGGTGCAGCAATTGCTGGAATCGATGTCGTTCTCCAATGCCAATGATTTGGTTACCCAGTCGGAGTTCATCCGCAGCTTTCCTGTCATAGAACGGGTGGCTGTGGAACTGGGCGTCGTGCAGGCGGATCTGACTCCGGAGCAGAAGCGATCAGCCGAACACCTCAATGCGATTTACGATTTTGGCCAGCAGATCAAGACCCAACGGGAAGGTGATACCAATATTATCCGGATCACGGCCGCCGCGGGGGAAGCCAGGATGGCCGAACGGATGGCTAATCTCGTTGCCGAGTCCTATCGGCAGGAGAATATTGCCGCCCGCAATCGCCTTGTGACGGAGTCTCGTCGATTCGTGGAAGAACAGCTGCGGGAGTTGGAACGGAAACTGGCAGATGCCGAGGAGGCCTTGCGGACGTTTAAGGAGAGGGAAGGCCAAGTGTTTCTCACCGATGAGGCGAAGGCGGCACTCGAGACGTTCACGAAGCTGGAGGAGCAGCATAATACCGTGTTGCGCAATCGCGGCGAAACTGAACGTCAGATCGCGGTGTTAAGCCGCAATGATGGCGCGTTTGAGCATGAAAATATCCGTATCTTCACCGAAGAGCAGTATGCTCAATTGACGGCCTTAAATCAGCGATTGCTCGATCTTGGCCAGGAGCGAACCGCGTTGCTGATTAACTATACGGAGAGCCATCCGGTCGTGAAGGAAGCGTCGCAAAAGATTGCCGGTGTGAAAGCTGAAATGGTCCGGGAGTTGCGCTCGAAGCAAAAGACCTTGGATGAACGGGCGACGGCCTTGGGTCAGCAGATTCGGCTCTACCGGGAGCGATACATGGCCTTCCCGAAGGCGGCCATTCAGATGAGTCGGCTTGAGCGTGATGTGAAGGTGAACGCGGATTTGCTGGAGTCACTGAAGATCAAGCATCAGGAATTGCTGATTAAGAGCGCCGGCCAGATTGAAGAGGTGACGATCATTGCTCCGGCAATCACGCCCGTGGCTCCGATCAACGCCTCGAATATGCTGCTGAATGTCATGGTCAGTTCCTTGATGGGATTGTTCATGGGCGTCGTTCTGGCTTTCGCCAGGGAATCGTTCGACACCTCGATCGGCACGATTGAAGGGGTGGAAGAATTCCTCAAGGTTCCTGTTCTGGGAATTATTCCGCAGTTCGATCATCGCGAATTGGTGGAGCAGGCCAAGATGGCGCTCCCTGCCTCGACTCCGCCTGCAACCGTGGAAAGTATGTCTCGGCTGATTTCCCTGGTCGATCCGAAGTCCGTGCTGTCAGAAAGTCTCCGGTCATTACGCACGAATATTCAATTCGCCAGCATGGATCGAAAAGTGAAGTCCATCCTCTTTACCAGCGCCGGGCTTGGCGAAGGAAAGAGCACATCGGTCATTAATCTGGCGATTACCATGGCGCAAGAGGGGCAGCGGGTCCTCCTGGTCGATGCCGACCTCCGGAAACCCATTGTGCACCAGCGGTTAGGGTTGGATCGTGAACCGGGCCTGGTCGATGCCATGACCGGCACGACATCCTGGCGATCCTATGTGCGGTCGGCGTCGGATTTGATGTTGGGGCCGATCGGAGCAGATAGGATGATGAATACGCCCGGGCTGGACAATCTGCATGTCCTCACGAGCGGATCTGAGTCAGGCAATCCGAATGAGTTCTTGAACCTGAATAAGATCAAAGTGCTGGTCGATGAAATGGAGCAGGACTATGACATGGTGCTCTTTGATACTCCGCCGATTCTGCCGGTAACGGATGCGGTTGCGTTCAGCTCGCGGGTCGATGGAACGATTCTCGTCTATCAAGTCGGGAGAATCGGACGTAGCGCCTTGAAGCGGGCCAAATTCCTTTTGGATCATGCGCAGGCGAATATCATGGGTGTGGTGTTAACCAATGTGAAGTCAGAAGTGACTCCTGAATACGGGTTGTACCGTTACGAATATCGGTGAGTGTGAGATGGGAGTCAGGATTCTGTGTATTACGCGACTGTTAAACCGAACGATATGATCGTCGTCACGGCATTGGCCGTGATGCTCGCGCTTGGCTTGACGCTGACCACTCCGACCGTCGGACTGAAGGCCACCTTAGGTTTCTTTCTCGTCCTGATCGCGTTCACCTCGGTGCCTGCGGCGCTGTACCTGCTTATCTTTTCCATGCTGCTGTCTCCGGAAATTGCGGTTGGTCGAGTCGAGGGGCGGGGAGT
>Ga0105102_10000343_pt1 | contig 13514 bp, 12 predicted proteins | sample PPLLaktember2015_FD_87032 | JGI IMG/M metagenome (GOLD analysis project Ga0105102, IMG submission 87032) | Freshwater sediment microbial communities from Prairie Pothole Lake near Jamestown, North Dakota, USA - PPLs Lake P7 Core (6) Depth... | ecosystem: Environmental > Aquatic > Freshwater >...
CAGCCTCCCTGGTCGATGGCAACGTCAACAAGCACGGAGCCTTTTTTCATTTCCCGGATCATGTCGTTTGTTACAAGGCGGGGGGCTTTAGCGCCGGGAATAAGGACCGCGCCGATGACAAGATGGGCTTCTTTGATCAGTTTCCGGATGGTTGCCGGAGTGGACATAAGCGTAAAGCAGTTTGCCGGCATTACATCGCTTAAGTACCTGAGGCGGTCGAGATTGGAGTCCAGGAGATAGACCTTGGCGCCCAGACCGCATGCCATTTTTGCCGCATTTGTTCCTACAACACCTCCTCCAATGACAACGACTGTGGCAGGATCAACGCCGGGAACTCCTCCAAGCAGGACGCCCTGGCCTCCATGGTGCATCTCAAGATACTTGGCGCCCTCCTGAATTGCCATTCTTCCGGCAACTTCACTCATTGGAGTAAGCAGGGGAAGAGAACGGTCGGCTTTCTGGATTGTTTCATAGGCTATGCCAATGCACCCGCTCTTGATCATGGCTCTTGTCAGAACTTCGTCCGCCGCCAGATGAAGGTAAGTGAAAATAATCTGTCCCTTGCGGAGCAGGCCGTACTCGGAGGGGAGAGGCTCTTTGACATGCATAACCATATCGGAGCGTTCATAAACCTCCTTCGGCGATTCAATAAGTTCGGCGCCTGCGGCAATGTATGCCTCGTCCGTAAATCCGCCTCCGATGCCAGCTTTTTTTTCAACAAGAACTTTGTGCCCGTTCATTTTCATTACTTCGACACCGGCCGGAGTCATACAGACCCTGTTCTCCTCCAGCTTAATTTCTTTCAGAATTCCGACTATCATTTTATCTCCTTATTATTGTTCGTCCTATTTTGCACTCAAATGAGCGTATTTGGAGAGCAGCCGAACAGGCATTTTCAACGCGTCACGGCGGAACGGCTCTGCAAGCACCTCCTCACCCCCCTGAATTATCGCATTGATGACGCAAGGCCTGCCTGATTTGACCGCCTTTTTCATGACATCGCCCACCTGGTCTGGATGGTCAACGGTAAAGCCGAGCGCTCCCATATCTTCAGCCAGTTTTGCATAGTCGGGATTTGTCGGCAGGTTTGAGCCTACAAATCTGTTTCCGTAGTAGTCTATCTGATTTTTCTTTTCCGCACCCCATTCGTTATTGCAGGCTACTATTGCGATCACCGGAATGTTTTCCCGGACTGCCGTCATAACTTCGGCAACCCCGCTGATGCCGTATGCGCCGTCTCCCTGAAATGCGATGACCGGGGCCTTCGGCTTGCCAAGCTTGCATCCCAGTGCGGCGCCGTACGCAAACCCGCAGTTTCCCCATGAAAGAGCGGATATATGCTGACGTATGCCTTCGAATTTGAGATAGGCGTTTATCATAGAAGAGTTGTTCCCTATATCTGTTGTTACGATGCTCCCTTTGGGAAGAGCCTTTGTCCATTCGATGTGGAATCTTCGGGGATGCATAGGTTTCGACAGCGAGCTTGAGCTCCAACTGTTGAGCTCTTTTTCCCAGATCGTTTTTTCTTTTTTCACATCAGCCAGACGCCTGATATTTTTCTCAAGCCCCGGAGCCAGTTCTTTTAGTCGTTTAAGCAGGAAAGCGGAAAACTCTTTTACATCTCCACAGCTGTATACATCGGCCTTTTTGGAAAGACCCAGAGCATTGATATTGGTGTCGCACTGTATCAGTTTCGCTTTATCCGGCCAGTATATCATGTCGTACTGAGGCAAAGTTCCAAAAGGTCCGAGCCGTGTACCTAAAGCTATAACAAGATCGGCCTTCTTTATGATCCGCATGGCCGCTTTCGACCCGCAATATCCTATAGGTCCGCAGGATAGTTCATGGCCGGACGGGAAAGTGTCATTATGCAGATAACTGTTTACTACCGGAGCAGTAATGTATTCAGCCAGAGATCTGACTTCTCTGGCGGCATCGGCCTGGGAAACACCGCCTCCGGCGACTATCACGGGATATCTGGCTTTGACAATAAGCTTTGCCGCGGCTTCGAGATCCTTCATTGAACCTGCCCCGCAGCTGATGACAGGCGTTTCGTATATCTCATCCGTGCATTCCCCGTAAAAGAAATCTCTTGGGATATTGAGCTGGGCCGGACCATTTAAGTTTTTTGCCATATAAAAAGCCCTGCGGGTAAGCTCAGCCATCCGCTCGGGACGGTTAACTCTCACCTGATAGACAGTCTGTTTTTCAAACATTGCCATCTGGTCGAGCTCCTGAAAACCACCGGTGCCGATTCCCATCGAACCTGTTTCGGGCGTAATCGCAACCACCGGAGAATGCGCCCAGTAGGCAGCGACCATTGCCGAGACGAAATTGGCTGCGCCGGGTCCGTTCTGACCTATGCATATCTGAGGCTTGCCTGTCACGCGTGCAAGACCGTCGGCCGCATGTGTGGCAGCCTGTTCGTGGGCCACCGGAATGAAGCGGATTCCCGCTTCTGGGAAAAGATCGAGCGCATCCATATATGCGGAACCGACAATCCCAAAAGCATATTTTACTCTTTCGGCAACAAGTGTTTCCACCAGCGCTTCACTGGGGGACATCTTCTGCTTGCTCATTCGATGTTTCTCCTCACTTTTTAGAGAGATTCTCAAAAATTGTGTTTCTTCCCGTTGCGATTGCGGCGTACTATATTCAGTAAGATGAGAGTAAGCAGTCCCGAATTACAAAATAAACACCGTATCACCTGAGACGCCGATGCAATCCATATTCCACTTCTTTTCCGCAGCGGTTTGTCTGCATTTTTCAACCAATTCATTTATTTCTCTGTCTGATCTTTCCGGACTATGGTGAAAAAGCCCAAACCTTTTAACCCCTGCTTCAAAAGCCAGGGAAAGAGCCTGTGAATATGATGAATGCCCCCATTCCTTATAACGCTCATATTCTTCAGGAGTATATTCTGCGTCATGGATAAGAAGGTCGGCTTCGGCACAAAACTCTATGTAGGATTTTACAGGAAGCCCGCCTCTGTGAATAAAACCGAGCTCATTATCGGTAAGAAAAATAAAGGTTTTCCCTTCTTCAGTTAATTTGTATCCGTTGCCGTTATTCGGATGACTCAAGGATATCGGTGTAATCATCACGGAACCTATTTCGAATGTGGTTGGACAGGCATCGGAATAGGTGATTTTTGCTTTCACATCCGAGTATTTCACAGGAAAATTGGGAGGGGTCATAACCTTTGCAAGTATTGCCTCCACGAATTTGCTGTGAAACGGGCATTTGTGCATAATAAACTCGGAATCGGTCAAATACAAAGGTTTGAAAAAAGGAAAGCCCATAAGGTGATCCCAGTGAGCATGAGTAAAAACAAAGTTGTATTTATAGAGATTTTCTTCGATAAGATGATTCCCGAGTCGCCTTATTCCTGTTCCGGCGTCTATAATGATTATATCACCACTTTTGGCTCTGACTTCAATGCATGTAGTGTCTCCGCCATATTGAAGATAATCCTTGCCCGATACAGGAATGGAACCCCTGGAGCCCCATGATTTGATATACATTTTGATAACCTTTCCTAAAGTAAATTTACAAAATCTTTCCTAAAAAGGTATGCCATATGCCGTTGCAATACCATTTTCGGATTATTTTAACAGGAAGTTTTAATAATTGCAGTTCAATCTCTTTCGCTTCGCTTTTTAACAGCCCTGACAATACAAAGCATTTTTTATTCAAAAATCCCTCCGACCTGATAAGAATTTTCATGATATCATAGTGAATGTTGGCAATTAACAGATCGGTCTGAAGTTCGATGTAATCCTGAGCCGAGCCCTGTATCGAAAGGATCCTATCTTCCATGCCGTTTAAAAAAAAGTTTCTTTTTGCTGTACTAACTGCAAGATAATTAATATCAGCAGCAAGAATTTTTTTGGCTCCGAGATATCCCGAAGCTATTGCGAGTACTCCGGTGCCAGTCCCAAGATCCGCGGCCGACGCAATTTTTTCGATTGAAAAAGCCATTTCGAGCGCCTCTATGCAATCATGAGTTGTCGGATGAGTCCCTGTGCCAAAAACCACGCCGGGATCAAGGATAATTTTAACTCCATTGTCAATATTATCGGAAAGCGCCCACGGTGTTGTTATAACAAACCGGCCTATTTTAAGCGGAAAAGGCATTTCGCCCTGCCACTCATCATATGTCATCTGAAAGTTATCTATCAGTGTCAAGCCCGGATGAGTTAAAAGGATTTCTTCAATTTTTTCACGGGACGGTGATTTAAAGAAAAGAAATGAGAAATTGTCTTCTTCCCAGTTGCCTATAAACTCGGCGCCGGAGATTCCATGGTCAGGATTTAATCGGCCTTCAAGGTAGTAGATGTAAAGATACCTGTAGGGAGTATCCGCCACCATGTTCATTCGCTTTTTTTGTTGACCTCTTCTTTCGGATTTTTATTTATCTGATCCATATACCATTCCATAGGATCGAGAAGCGTATAACCCATTTTCTGAAGCTTTTTCTTTACATGGGCTATGTTTTGGGTCAGCAGATACGGGAATACGGCTCGTTTGCCTTCATCCCAGTATCTCGCGACAAGAATACTCCCAAAAGAGACATTTTCCTCGGTAATTGCGTCAACTATTTTTTTCATCTGCCCAAGCTTTTCTTCAACTAAAATGCAAAGAAGTGTTCCGGGCTCGCCGATTCCGAGAACATTTACAAAAGCCCGGAGCAGATCATCAACTGAAATAATTCCTTTAAGCCTTCCCTTTTCATCAACGACCGGGAAAGCGCCGACTTTTGTTTTCAGAAGAAGCAGAAGAGCATCCTGGATTGTGTAGGAAGGAGAAACGGTAACCGGATTTATGGTCATGATATCCTTTACCTTCAGATTTGATATCTTTTCGTTTTCCCCATTCTCTTCGCAGCATTCATATTCATGCAGAACTTCAGAGGGCAGAGCGCTCCTTATATCCCGGTCTGTAACTATCCCTATAAGTCTGTTGTCCTCCTCTATAACGGGAAGATGCCTGATGCAGAATTTTATCATCATGTCTTTCGCTTCAAAAATTCCGGCATCTTTATTTACAGTTACAACATTGCTGGTCATTGATTTGCTGACAAACATATTCCCCTCCAAAGCATCTTTTCATGTGTCCTGCAATCAGCCTCATTGAAATTCCGCACAAATAAACCTGATTGGCGACATGTTATTTGTTTATTAGCCGGGATGCAATAACAACCGTTCGCATTCTTAATTTTTTATGTTTAAAAGAATTTCAACATGGTTCTTTGCAAGCTCGGGAAGTCTGGCCAAAGAATATCCTCCTTCGAGGACAGAGATAAGTTTTCCGTTCGCATGTTTTTCAGTCAAGTCGAAAATCCTTTTCATTATCCAGGAAAATCCTTCGGTGGAAATCTTAATATCCGACATATCATCATCAACATGAGCATCAAAGCCTGTTGATACTATGACCGCTTCAGGCTCAAATCTTTCAAATGCAGGGAATAGATCATTTTCAATTAGCCTTTTATAATCTTCATCTCCCCAGCCGGGCAAGGCCAGGGAATTTTTGGTGAACCCATATCCCGCGCCGGTCCCATATTCGAATTCACGGCCTGTTCCAGGATATGCAAAGGAAGGATGCTGATGAATCGAATAATAGAACACCGTAGGGTCCTGTTCAAATATATGCTGGGTTCCATTCCCGTGATGAACATCAAAATCGACAATCATCACTTTATTTATTCCCCATTTCTGCTGAATATATTTCGCCGCAATGGCAACATTATTGAAATAGCAGAAGCCCATTGCCTTGTTTTTCTCGGCGTGATGGCCGGGAGGTCTCACAGCACAAAAAACATTATCAAGTTCACCTTTCATAACATAATCTGCAGCACTTAATATTCCTCCAACTGCAAGTAGCGCTGTTTCATAAGTATATGTACACATCTGATTGTCGGGATAATCAAGCATCTTTTTCCCGGCAAAACAAAGCTCCTCAAAGCGGCGGACGTAAGACAGATCATGTACGGTTTCTATCCATTTCATTTCTGCCGGTATTCCTTTAAGCAGCTTAAGATTGGGAAGAAGACCGGCTTCTTTTATTCCATTGTAAACGCATGTTAATCTTTCTGCTACTTCAGGATGGTATGGGCCGGTATCGTGTAGCAGGTAAGCCTCATCATATAAAAAGCCTGTTTTTTTCATATGCTGTCACATCCTCATATGCATCTATTTGACTATATTGTCAAATATTCCAAAAGCAGCTTTCACAACGCTGTTATCATAAGGCAATTCTATTGTCGGACGTCCATTAAGATCATATTCATAAAGAGTTTTATCTTCAGGAATTGTTCCGGCAAGATTGATTCCGGCTTCCTTAATAATATTCAATATATCTGAAGGCGGATTTTCTTTGCATCTGTTGATTATTATGTGGCTTTCACCTACACCAATTTTCAACTCCCTGGAAAGATCGTTAATTCTTAGTGCTGCCTGAAGCCCGCGTCTTGATGTATCCGAAACAATAAGAAGAATATCGACATTTTTTGTGGTAAGGCGGCTTATGTGTTCCATCCCGGCCTCATTATCAATAACAATGTAAGGATAGTTATCCGTAAGTTTTTCAAGAAAACCGGTTAAGAGTGTATTTGCTGCGCAGTAGCAGCCCGATCCCTCAGGTTGTCCCATTACCACAAGATCATATCCGGAAGCTTCCACAACAGCCTGTTCCAGCTTCATCGACATGAAAACATCCTTGGTCATGCCTCCTGGAACTACTCCTTTTTTCATCTCTTCTCGGGCGTTTCCCAAGGTGTCGTTTACGGTTAATCCCAGAACTTCGTTGAAATTGGCGTTTGCATCGGCGTCAACGGCAAGAACCGGCGTTTTGCCTCTGGCTGTCAGATATTTTATAAGAAGTCCTGAAATTGTTGTTTTACCCGTTCCTCCTTTTCCGGCGAGAGCAATAGAAAAAGGCATATAATGAATTCCTTTATATAATTTTATCGTGAAGCCAAACAGTAAGCATCGTTCCGCCTTCCTGAACCACCCATGAATCTTTAATCTGGCAACGGTTTTAGCGTATTAAGATAGATGAAAGAAACAGTCAAGCAACTTTTTTATATCCGGTTGACAAAATAACCTTTAAGTTAAATATCAAAGGAAAAGGCTCAAATTCCTTGCAAAAGAAAAATACGTATGTTAATAAACCAAAGAGAATTTGTATTATAAAAACTTAATCACTTCAATATGTTAATGGCAACAGACTAAAATTATCAGGGGGTATGACAGATGGATTTTGAACTTAACAAGTCACAGAAGGAGATTCAGAAAGCGGCCAGAGAATTTGCAAAAGGGGAATTTGACAAGGAGCTCGCCCTCGAACTTGACAAAAAACATGAATTCCCCAGAGATATCTGGAAAAAGGCGGCCGAACTCGGTTTTATCGGCATTCATTTTCCCGAGAAATATTCAGGTCAGGGCCTCGGGATTATGGAAAATATCATTGTCGCTGAAGAGCTTTGCAGCAAGGATTCAACTATTGGAAGCTGTGTTGTGCTTTCAAGTTTTGCATCAGAATGTATTCTGCGTTTTGGAAGCGAAGAGCTTAAATCGAAATATCTTCCCATGGTGGCAGAGGGCAAGGTGCTTTCGGCCGGTGCGTTTACCGAGCCCGACCATGGTTCTGATATAACATTCATGAATACGTCAGCCGTAAAAGACGGAAACGAGTGGGTAATAAACGGGACAAAGACCTTTATCACAAACGGCGGAATTGCAGGATTTTTTACCGTTCTTTGCCAGACTGACCCCGAAATCAAGCCGCCGCATAAAGGAATCAGCATGATTCTGGTGGATGCCGGAACAAAAGGCGTATCGACATCCGATGTCGGCCACAAAATGGGAATCCGCATGATGACGACATCCGAAGTTGTTTTTAAGGATGCGAGAGTTCCTCTTTCAAACCTTGTCGGAAAGGAGGGACGGGGGTTCTATCAGGTGCTTGAGTTTTTTGATGAGAGCAGAATTTTAATTGCCGCCCAGGCTCTTGGAATAGCGCAGGGGGCTTTTGACAGGGCAATCGCATACGTTAAGCAGAGGGAACAGTTCGGCAAGAAAATAGCCCAGTTCCAGATCACCCAGCACAAGCTTGCGGACATGGCCACAAAAATAGAGCTTGCCAGACTCATGACATACAAGGCTGCCTGGAATTATGACCAGGGAAGAATAGATCCGAAACTGACTTCCATGGCCAAGATGTACGCGGCCCGGACTGCTGTGGAAGTGGCAGATGAAGCCATACAGCTTCTTGGCGGATACGGATACATGACAGAATATGAAGTGGAACGGTTCTACCGTGATGCCAAAATCACGGAGATTTATGAGGGAACAAAAGAGATTCAGAAAAACACTATTGCAAGCGCTCTCCTGGGTAAATTCAAATAAAAAGAGCGTTGAATGACTGATATAAAAAAGGGCCGTTGTCCGGGCTATAAGCCCTTGCAACGGTCCTGTATTCTAACATACCACATTCATTATTATACCATTGTATATCCTGGCCCCTCTCCGCCTTCCGGGCATGTCCATTTTATATTTCTGTAAGGGTCTTTTATGTCACATGTCTTGCAGTGGAGGCAGTTTGAAAAATTCAGCTTGAGCCGCCGTTTCATTGTTTTTTCGTCGGTCTCTATCTCGTAAACATTCCCTGGACAGAACTTTGTACATGGCGACCTGTATTTTTCGTAGCATTCGTTTACACATATATTTGTGTCATGGACTATTATATGGCAGGGCTGGTCTTCCCTGTGCATTGTTTTTGAGAGATAAACCCCGGTCAGCTTGTCAACATATAGCGTTCCGTCGATAACCTTCTTTTTTATTTCGGCCTCTGCCTGATCCGATTCTTTTATCTGCTTAAGGGTTGTGCAGTCCTCTTCTGTTGATAATCCATCCCTTATCCCTCGGCCTTTTGTGAAATACTGGGCTCCGAGATGGACGAATTTGGTGATCCCCTTTTTGGCAAGCGCCTGGGCGAAATTTCTTCCTTCAAGCATTTCTCCATTAAGCCAGCTTTTTTCAAAGAGAGCCTTGTATATGCTCAATGTCTCGGCATTGAAGCTGTTCTCTTCAAGAGCGCTGATAATCGCCTCGGCAGCCAGCATTCCGGACTTCATTGACGCGTGTATTCCTTTCAAGGCAGGAGTATTCTGAATGGCCGCGCATCCTCCTACAAAAAGGGCGCCGTTCACATACAATTTCGGCATTGTATAATATCCCCCTGTTGAAACTGTGCGGGCTCCCTGCTGAAGGACTTTCCCTCCTTTTATTATTCCGGCCACAAAAGGATGGCTTTTAAACTTTAAAAATTCGTCATATATATCGAACATCGGGTTTTCATAACAAAGCCCCGCAAGGAATCCGATGGCCACCTTGTTGTCCTTCATTTCATATATGAATCCGCCACCCGGGGTGTCAAAGTCAAGGGGATAGCCAAGGGTATGGATATCGTTTCCTTTGCTTGTGGAAAAGTAATTTATTTCAGGAAGCTGTATCACTTCCTTGATCCCGACTTCAAAAACCTGCGGCATTTTGTCTGAAAAGATGTCGAGCTTTTTTGCCATATCCTGAACGAGGCTTCCTCTGGCACCCTCCCCGAAGACTGTAACTTTTGCCATGAGGTCTATTCCGGATTCAAAGTTGCTTTTCGGGGCGCCGTCTTTACCGAGGCCTTTATCTCCCGTCCTGATGCCTATGACATTTTTGTTGTTCTCTGCGTACAGGACTTCCTTTCCGGCAAATCCCGGAAATATGTTTACGCCCATTTCAAGAGCGATTTCTCCAAGCCATTTGGTGAATTTGGAAAGACTAATTACAAAATAGCCTTTGTTGTGCATGTATCTGGGTACGAAAGGAGCTCTGAAAAAAGAGTTTTTTGTAAGATATAGAAATTCATCCCCCCTCACGACGGTTTCAATGGGACATCCCTTTTCGGAATAATCGGGAATAAGCTCTTTTAAAGCGATCGGGTTTAAAACAGCGCCGCTTAAACCATGAGATCCTATTTCCGCTCCCTTCTCTATAAGGGCAACCTCAAGGTTGATATTTTTTTCTTTTGCAAGCTGCATAAGCCTGATGGCTCCGGCCAGACTTGCCGGGCCTCCTCCCACGAAAAGAACATCAAATTCAATTTTTTCTCTTTCGATATCCATTTTTCCTCACCTTTATGTTTTTTGATCAAAAAATATTCTACAATATAGCCACATTTTAACTACGGGACTTGTATCAAAACAAAGTTAAAGTGACAACAATTTTTAAGCATATTAATAAAAACCGGTTTTCGACGCTTCAGATTGCATTTTATACCCGGTCATTGTAGCCTGGGATCAGATGACAAATAACATGAACATGAATAACCCACTGGTAAGCGTAATTATTCCCACATTCAACAGAGGATGGGTTTTAAAGGAAGCCGTCGATTCGGTTCTTGCACAGGATTTTTCCAATTTTGAGTTGATAGTTGTCGATGACGGGTCCGTGGATAATTCTTCCGAAATTCTTGCCTCATATGGAAAAAAAATAAAGGTTGTAAGGCAGGAAAACAGAGGTGTCAGCTCGGCAAGAAACAAAGGTGTTGTCTCTTCATTGGGGGAATTTATTGCTTTTCTCGATTCAGATGATCTCTGGCTTCCGGGAAAATTATCGGCTCAGCTTGCATTTTTTAAAAACAATCCCGATGCGCTTATATGCCAGACTGAGGAAATATGGGTTAAAAATGGGAAACGGATTAATCCGGGAAAAAGAAATAAAAAAATGTCCGGATTCTTTTTTGAAAAGTCACTCGAACTGTGCCTTGTAAGCCCGTCTGCTGTTATGATGAAAAAAAAGCTCTTTGAGATTGTCGGCCTTTTCGATGAAGCTCTTCCGGCCTGTGAAGATTACGATATGTGGCTCCGGGTTAACTGCCGGCATCCGATACATCTCATTGGTTCTGCGTTTATTGTTAAAAGGGGCGGACATATGGACCAGCTGTCAGGAATGCATTCCCTTGATAAATACAGAATTCAGTCGATTGTAAAGCTCATCGAAAACAAAATGTTATCTAAAGATCAGATGGAAAGTGCCATAAAGGTTTTAAAAAGGAAATGCCGCGTTTATTCACAAGGCTGCAAAAAAAGAGGCCGCACAGAAGAGACATTGAAATATATTGAAATTTCAGAGAGATATTGAAGGAGATTTCATAATGAAGAGAGATATTGCGTGGAAAAGAGCGCGTTTTATTATTTCCGGAGCATTCTGCTTATTGATGATAACGGGTTGTTTGGCGGAAAAAACAGTCACTCTGAACAGAACGGACAATAAAGAACTTGCCGGTCATACCGCCGAATTCAGGCAGGAAATCGTTAAGGTGACTGAAGGCGTTTATGCGGCAGTCGGCTACGGGCTTGCCAATTCTATAATGCTTGAAGGGGAGGATGGCGTTGTTATAGTCGATGTGATGGAGAGCGTTGAGGCGGCTGGACCTGTCAGGAAGGCGTTTGAAAGTATAACACCAAAATCCGTTAAAGCGATTATTTACACCCACTACCATGCAGATCATGTATTCGGGGCCGGGGTGTTTACGGAAAACAGGAACATTGATGTCTATTCCCACAGGAAAACACTGGATGAACTCGACCGGGTCACTGCGGTTACCCAGGAGATAACCTATAAGCGGGCTATGCGCATGTTCGGAACTTTTCTGAAAGAGGGCGATCTTGAGAACTGCGGAATAGGTCCTTTTCTAAAATTTAATGATAAAACAACCATGTCGTATGTCAGACCGAATATAACATTTTCGGATGAGGTTCTGAAGGTAAGTATAGCGGGCATAAATCTTGAGATGATTCATGCTCCCGGCGAAACTGATGACCAGATTGTAGTCTGGATGCCGGATAAAAAGGTTCTTATAGCGGCTGACAACTTTTACAAATCTTTTCCGAATCTATATACGATAAGGGGAACAAGCTACAGGGATGTGCTCGCATGGGTTCGAAGCATTGATAAGATGCGCTTATTGAAGGCGGAGTATCTTGTGCCCTGCCATTCGCGGCCGATCAAAGGATCGGATAAAATATATGAAACGCTTACAGACTACAGGGATGCGATACAGTTTGTCCATGATCAGACTGTAAGAGGCATAAACGCAGGTCTTGGCCCCGATGAACTGGCGGAAAAAGTGAAACTGCCCCGGCATCTTGCGGAAAAACCTTACCTTCGCGAATATTATGGAACTGTAGCCTGGTCGGTAAAGAATATCTATAATGGGTATCTCGGATGGTTTGGCGGAAATTCGACAGATTTGAACCCTCTGACGCTAAAAGAGCTTGCGAAAAGATTTTCAAAGCTTGCCGGAGGCGACAAGGAACTCATGGAACATGCAAGGAGAGCCGGTAAAGAACAGGACCATCAATGGGTTCTGAAATTGACAGACATGCTGCTACAGATAACTCCGGATATGAGCGAAGCACTTGAATTAAAGGCGACATCCCTGAGAGCGCTCGCATCACATAGCGGTAATGCGAATGCCAGAAATTACTATCTTTCACAGGCGGATGAAGCGGAAGGAAGGTTGAAACTGACACAGGCTAAAATAGATGCGGATCTTGCACACAGAATTCCGCTTGCGGCTATTTTTGCCGGTATGAGCGCTAAACTGAATCCTGAAAAAAGCGCAAATATTTACAAAGTGGCAGGATTCCATTTCCCGGATACTAAAGAATCTTTCACTGTATATGTCCGCCGGGGAGTTGCGGTAATAGAGCCTCGTTTTCCGGAAAAAGCGGATATAACCATAACGGTCAATTCCAACACATGGAAAGAGATTGCAGCAAAGCTTGCAAACCCTGCCCTGGCCTTTGTTAAAGGAGACGTAAAAATAGAGGGAGGGGTAATGAATGCGGTGAATTTTCTGGATCTCTTCAGAGACTGAAAAAACGAGAGTTTTGGACAACTTGGTTATTGCTATGTCGGGTATGGGTATGCATTCATACCGCATGAAAATTATTATGAGTCTTCGATAACGCCCCCTGACAGGCTACAAAAGATTGTACAGGCGGAGACTGTAAACGACTTCGTGACCGTTTGTTCTATGGGGCTGTCCGGATTTCATTGATGCGGATATGCCGCCGTTGATGAAGGGTATGGCCGGATTCATGCGGATTGAATGCATACCCATACCCTGCATGACAACAGCTCGAATGTTATGCAAGGGTCGAAAAAAAAGGCATTCATGCCTGTTGCACGAACGCCTTTAATTGTTTTGCTGAAAACAAATCAGACTTTTGTTACATTGGCTGCGCCAGGACCTTTGGGGCCGTTAACTATATCGAAAGTTACTCGGTCAACTTCAGAAAGCGATTTAAATCCTGTTGAATTAATAGCTGAATGATGAACGAACACATCCTTGCCATTTTCCTGCTCAATGAAGCCAAAACCTTTACTGTCATTAAACCATTTTACAGTTCCATTTGCCATAGTGTTTTCCTCCTTTCATAAGATACCATCAAGGTC
>Ga0105102_10000345_pt1 | contig 13504 bp, 7 predicted proteins | sample PPLLaktember2015_FD_87032 | JGI IMG/M metagenome (GOLD analysis project Ga0105102, IMG submission 87032) | Freshwater sediment microbial communities from Prairie Pothole Lake near Jamestown, North Dakota, USA - PPLs Lake P7 Core (6) Depth... | ecosystem: Environmental > Aquatic > Freshwater >...
GATCTTTTTTCAGATTATACAGTTCTTCCCATGATTTGTCGTTCACATAATGGAAATATTTCCACTCCGGAGTGCGAACACCTTCGCTGGGAGGAATGCTTTCCATTTCCCACAAATGTTCGATCAGGATGGTATCGCGCTGTACATTGTCGCTTTTTCCTGAAACGATTGGAACCAGGCTCTTGCCATGCCAGCTTTTGGGTTGGGCAACTCCGGCCAGATCGGCAATGGTCGAAGGAACGTCGAGGTTGAGTGCCATCGCTTCCACATCCTGGTGTTTCTGCACACGGGGATCGTAAATAATCAGTGGCACCCTGACCGAAAGATCGTACATCAGCCATTTATCGGCAATTTGACGCTCGCCTAAAAAGTAGCCGTTGTCGCCCATAAGGATGATCACTGTGTTTTTATCCAGACCTTTTTCCCTGAGTTGCTGACGGATTTTCGCTATTTCCAAATCGACCCCTGAAATCATGCGGTAATAACCTTTAACCATTTTCTGGTATTTTTCAGGTGTATCGAAGCGCAAGCCCCAGCGGGTGCGGTTGAATCCTTTGCGCACTCCTTCGGGCAAAGCATTAAAGTATTTATCTTCCTTCAAATCCGGATCGGGGATCACGATGTCTTTATACAGATTAGCGGTCCCCTCGTCCCAGAAATACTGATCGGGTGCCGGGTCATGTGCATGTGGTGCACTGAAACTGATGGAAAGACAAAAAGGTTTATTTTTCGGTGCATTTTTGATAAACTGAATGGCCTTTTCGCCGGTATACCGGGTTAGGTGAACGGTATCTTTTCCCAGTGTTTTATAAAAATAGCCTCGACGGTCATTATACAGGTCATTTCGGTCATAATCCTCATGAACATCAAACAAACGTTTCAAATGTTCGTATTTGACACCAAGCTTTCCATAGAAACCGGTGTAATAACCTGCTTCCTTCAATACTTTAGGATACGAAGTTTGCATGTATTCTTCCCGGATGGGTCCGGTCTCGAAGTTATATTTGTGGGTTCGCTCCTGAAGTCCACTTAATATTCTTGCCCTTGATGCCGAGCAGATTGGTGTACTTGCAAACGCATTTCTAAAGGATGCTCCTTCGCGGGCCAACCTGTCTATTTCCGGAGTCTGGATGATCGTGTTTCCTGCATAACCCATGGCTGAGGTGCGATGATCGTCAGTTAAGATGAAAATAATATTAGGTCTGATATTGGGTTTCACCTGTTGTGAACTATCTCTCCTGACAGTAGCATGAATAGGCATAGTAAGGCCTAACACCGTAAAGAATAATCCAGATTTTAACAAGGTTCGATTCATATTCATTTATTTTAAAATTGTCAAAAAACAAAAACCTCATATCCTCCTTCATTTTTTTATTTCTGAAATCAGACTAAAATCCGGCGTGCTTATCGTCGGAACACATTACTCTCATAATAATCAGTCAACCAAAGCGATAAACAACTTATAGATCTACATTGAAAAAATGTTCCCCTCCACTCACCTCAACCTGCTTATTGGGCAATACTATCAAAGCCTTGCTATTAGCTGGTATGATTACTTTGAGCTCGATAGCGGAACCTTTACGGTGCCATTCGGAAGATACCAAACCATTGACCGATAAGTGAGTTCCCTTCGCATAGGTCAGGCCTTCAACAAATGCAGGTTTTACAATAATTTTCTCAAAAGCTATAGCATCAGGAGCAATGTTGATCCCTGCCAGCGATTTTATCATCCATGCACTGATACTTCCCATCGAAGGGTGATTCAATGAGGCATCGCCACGATTTCGTAAAACATCCCATGTTTCGAACAGCGAAGTAGCCTTGCTCTCCATGATCCAAAAACCGTAGGAAGGCATGGTTGTTTTTGTGGCAAGCCGGTACATCACATCATTATAGCCATAATCTGAAAGCACCTGCGGTACAACTGCACTTCCAATAAATCCGTAATCAAGGCTGTAGTCGTTGTCGCGAATAGTTTGTGCCAGATTAGCCGCAACCCGGCTTTCATGCTCCCTGGGTACGATGCCCATATAGAGGGGAAGTGCATAGGAGAGCTGGGTCTTATTGGCATACACAGCACTATCGGGCCGAAAGAAATTGTCATTGATGCATTTTTTAAGTTCCTCCGCTTTGGCCAAATAGAGGCTTTCTTTACCTTTGTTCAGCAACTTGCTCATTTTAGCCATTGTCATGCAATCCTGATAATAATAGCAGGTAGTCATAAAGTCAACAGGAGTGATTGCCTTATAGTAGAGCCAGTCGCCCAAACCTTTTGTTAGCAGCCCACGGCTATCGCGACAAGTGTTGAGAAATACCAGATATTTTTTACAGGTTTCATAAATAGTGGAATAAGGGCGTTGATCGCCATAGTACTTGTAAAGCATATCCGGCACGATGAATATGGCAGCATCCCAGATAGGCCCGGCCCAATTGGAGTCCCAGTTCCATGAAGCAGGAACTACCCCGGGAACCTTTCCATTGGGCAGTTGCGCATCCACCATATCACTCACCCATTTTTCGTAAATATCCCTACTGGAATAATTTAACATGCCCGCTTCCTGAACCATAAAACCATCGGCCATCCAACCGTTCTTTTCACGGTGAGGACAATCTGTTGGAATTCCGAAGAGATTTGACAGATAGGATCGCTTGCAGTTGTCATATATTTTATTCAACAATTCATTAGAGCAGGCAAAATCGCCAATAGGTTCGACCAGCGAATGAAGAACGATCCCTTCGATGCTGTTTTGATCCAGCTTAACCGCTGCATCTGAAGTTACCTCTACATATTGGAAACCATGGTAGGTAAAGGGCGGGGTAAACTCCTCCATACCGGTCCCTTTGAGAATATACTCATCGCGTTGTATTACTTTTTCGTTGGGTAACACACCACGCAAGTGCATGTTCATATTGGTCTGGTCGAGGCGCCCCTCTTTGTCTAACAACTCACCATAACGAATGGTGATTTTTGTCCCGGCACTTCCTTCAACCTTTAGTTTAACCACTCCGGCAATGTTCTCACCCATGGTGTAGACATAGGTAGTGGGATTTACCACCCTCATGGAAGCTGGTTTAAAGGTGCGAGATACTCCGATCTCCGGCATCATTTGAGATTGAATCAGGGGAGCAGGAGATTTGGTAATTGTAGCATTCTGCCATTTTGAATCGTCAAAACCAGTATTATTCCAACCCGGTTGTTCCAACCGGGCATCATAAGTTGCTCCAACATAAAGATTGTCATATAGCAAAGGTCCGGTCGATGTCTTCCATGTATTGTCACTCGAAATTACTTCTTTGGTACCATCGTTATAAGTAATGTGCAATTCACATATCAATTGGGGACGTGCACGCCAAGGAGCCAGGTTGTAATTCCAAACTGTAGGAGTTTGATTGTTAAACCATCCGTTGCCCAACTCCGCCGCAGCGATATTGACGCCTTGATTTAACTGCGAGGTTACATCGTAAGTGAGGTATAACACTCGCTTCGAAAAGTCGGTGTATCCCGGATCCAACGAGCCAATTCCCACCTTTGTACCATTCAGGAAGAAGGCGCAGTAACCCAAACCAGAAATATACACCCGAGCTGATTTAGGTTTTGCTTTCAATTCGAATGTTTTACGAAACAATGGTGCCGGACGGAATTCTTTATCGTTGCTGTCGGTAATCCATTGAGCCTGCCAACCTTCCTTCCCTTGTATCTTGGCAGTCTCGAACCATACCGGAAGGGAACCAATACCCTTCGTATTGTTTTCCCCAAATGCCTTCACCATCCAGTAATAACGCGTATAAGAGACTAATTGAGGGATGGTCGCTGTTATTCCATGCTTTTCAGACCCGGTGATACCCGAATCGTATACATCAGGTGTTTCCGTTAGTAATAATTCAGGAGCTGTTGCTACCATTAGCCGGTATCCGGACTGATCAGTATCTTTTGCCCGGTAATCGTACTCCCAGTTAAAACGAAGTGTTGTTAAATCTATTCCCATTGGCTCTGAAATAAATTCGCAACGAAGATGAATGGGGGCTGCATTTTCAGGCGATGAATATCCTGAAACAAATACCAAAACCAAGAGGCATATATGGATTACGCTTTTTATCATGAGAACTGATTTAAAATGAAAAATTTGTGATGTGTTTTTAATAAAGTAATTGCACCGGTCCAATCAACCCCGATTCAAACAAGGATTCGGTTCCGGCATAGAACCAATATGGGATAAATGTAGTCCGGCCAACCGGGCTATTCCCTCCATTTTGTTCCCAGTCGGGGATACTTTTCATGCTTCCCTTGTCAGCACCGGGGTGTACCTGGCCAGTACCATCAACCCTTCCGATAAATCCATCATTTTCTGCGTCGATCATCGTTGTCATCCAGAATGGAAGAATATTAGAACATAGTTCTGACTCAACTTCAGTTTTTAATGTATTTAGTTTATTAGGTTGTATCTCATTTAATTTACTTTCATATTTTTCAGTTATCTTAATCTTGTTAGCTTCTGATGATTCTTGTAATTTCCCGGTGCCATTTAATATCTTCCCACATTCCCCTGTGTTGCGGATGCGTGAAATTTGAGGTGCAAATAAATTTATATTCTTCGTGTTTTTTTGCAAGGTCCACACAGATTTCAGCAGACTCCTTTACCCAATTCCAGTTTAAATCAGGGTGATCGAACCAGCCAATGGGTCCCCAGCCTTCGGTATTACCACAAAAGATTCCGTTTTCCTTTGCTTTTGCAGCGATGGAAGACAACCTGCCATCCATCCAACTTAAAAGCTTTACTCTGTTATCGTTGAAATAGGTTAACATTTCATTTTGATTGATCCGCAAGTCTCTGTCAATATTTGTGTTGCCTGCATCAGAAACAATCTGATAAAAATCACTGTTATGATGAAACCAGATGTGATAATCTAAAGCAGCATGATTTTTTAAATCAATATTTTCTAAACCGGAATCAAACGATGCAAAAAAATCAATGTCAGGAAACTTTAGTTTTAGTGCAGCTATAAGATTGTTAGCGAAATCGTTGTAATAGGCAACGTATAAACGATTGTCATTTTTTTTGGGTTTGAAATTATCGGGCAGATGGGCATTGGGATTATTGAGTACGAAATTTTTTGTATCAGAGCGTTTGTTCAATTCTTGTTTGAGCCAATTAAAACCATGATTGTTTGGATACTCGTTTAATAAATCGACATAGATAATATTATCTAGAAGATCATGTTTTTGTAAGAACTCCAGAGTTTCTGTCCATGCTCTTTGTAAACCTCCTTCTTCATTGAAAATATCTCTCATAATACCATGGTGCGAGAACCATGTTGCTAATCCTACCTGAATCCTGTATTCTTTACATTTAGGCAGAAATTCAAGCAAGGCTTCGCGTGGGCGAAAATCCATCGTGTAATCATTTCCCCACAGACAGGGGTTCCAATCTTTTTTTGGGGACCTGAATTCATTCACAATTCCCCCATCCTTTTCGGAAACTACAAATTGAGGCATTGCATCCATCCTTATAGCATTATATCCTCGTTCAGCCAAGCCTTCCAATACTTTATCCCAGTCATAAAATTCGCCGTATTTATGATGTCTTAAAATCCAACTGAAATCCCACATGGCAATTGCCAATGGTTTGGTAACTTTTGAAATCGGAACTGGCCGCATTGCTCTATCATTATTTACTGATGAAATACTTTTAGCTTCAAGCGATGATAAACCTGGCAACAGTGTAATCGTACCTGCTAATGTGGTATTTTTAATAAAATCCCTTCTTTCCATTGATTTTATTTAAGACTTAAATATCTAATTTGAATTTTTTGAACCGAAAATATTCCGGTGTATGGGCAAAAGCCATTCATTTGCGGCCAAATTAGTTTAACTCCGCGCATTGAATCTTTCCTATGCCGCTGCTCTCGGGGCATTTGCGCCTGGCTATAATTTATTGAAAGAATTAATACCATAGCGATAATAAAACAATTTAAAAGGTATCTCATATTTTCTGGTTTTAAAAAGTACACTTTTATTTTTATTTCATATACCGTTGGTGCAATCCATCCTTCGAAAATATTCAATCAAAAGTCAAGATGCAGATACAAGGCTGATGTTTTATGTATTTGGATGTTTGACTGTAGCTTACATTGCCCATATTTCCAACTATTAATTAGCGTTATTTGGTTTGAACTGTCTAATTTTAAGCATAAAATAACCCGATGGCAAATTTGATTAAGAAATGTTCTTAGTTATTTGTCACCGGGTTATTTAAGAACTAAAATCCAAGACTCTACTACATTTGAATAGTGACAATTTCTGTAAAATTGTAACGACCCGAAGTATTAGTACATCTGGCACCAATACGTATGTAATATTTCCTGCCGGCAACCAGTTTGTCGAGTGTTACCACTTTTGACACACCAAAATCACCATCTGTAATCTTTATCTCCCCTGTACTTACTGCGGAATCGAAAGCAACAGTGCCCACAAATGGAGTTGCACTTGTTGCAAATACACGGTAATTTTGAGGTGTGGATCCAACTACATTTTTAGTTAAGGTAAACGTTGCAGTGACATTTGATCCATTTTTAACGATAGATACACCACTGAAACTAATATACGGTGTAACCGTAAAGTCAGCCTTTGAAACACCACCTGAAGTAATATCGACTGTCTGAGGTTGAGGTTCAACAAATGCACCTTCAACAGGAGTAATTTGGTATTTACCAGCAAACAATTTTGTGTTATTAAAAGTACCATTGGCTTTACCCCAGAAATACTGGGCTATTGGTGCATCACTCCAACTGATTTCGCTGTATTTGATCCGGAAACCATTAGGTTGTTCTGTTACAATTGGTTTTTTGGATACATTATCAATCACGCTGCCTGTTAATGTTCCATCTGGCGCATCATAATTGTCGACCTTACTGCAGGAACCCAATGAAGCAACTATTGCTATACACAATATTGATTTTAAAATTTGTCTCTTTTTCATCTTGTACATGTTTTGCAATTAATAACCCGGATTTTGAACTAAAAGAGAATTCTTCTGAATCTCACTATTAGGTATTTGCTGATAATAGAGATTTTTCTGAAATGTATATTTCCAATCGCTGAAAACGGTTTTTTTCATGTAGTATTTTTGTTGGTCCCACACAAAAACGGGCCATAAAACCTTTATTTCCCTGCTCGAAAATTCCAGATCGAACGTACGCCATCTTTTCAAATCCCAGAAAATCTTGTTTTCAAAGAACAATTCCATTTTACGCTCTTTGCGGATAAGATCAATAGTTAAATCAGCAGCAGTATATACTTTCTTAGCTCCGGCTCTTTCGCGAATTGCTTTTATACAGTTCTCAGCGTCAGCCATTTTTGATGCATCGCCCGTTGATTTAAGTTCAACTGCTGCTTCTGCACGGATCAACAACATTTCGGCATAACGCATTTCAATCCATGGAGTTTCAGTCACGCCCCATGCAACAAGTGACCTGGGAATTGAGGGATTAAGCCATTTTCGGATATAGAATCCAGTATAGGTGCATTCGTTATAACCCATTCCGCTTGCGCCTTGAATGGTCATATTGTTATACTTGTCGGTAAAACTATTTGTAGATGTGATCTTAGTTATCGGATCTCCGGCTTTTACTATACCCTTACGGACATCAATTACTTCACCTTTATATTGGTCTCCAGGAAAAATTACCACTCCCTTTAAACGAGGTTCTGCCTTAGCAAAAAGCTCCATTCGATCGGTATAAAAAATTGGGGCATCATCAGTACCGGTTTTCAAAACAAATGGATTTCCATCTGTGTCATCAAACATCTCAACAAAATCCAGGGTCGGATTAGCGCGACCGGAATAATTTTGTGCGCCACGAATCTGCCATGGTATCATAAACAATTCCCAGCTATGAGCATAATCAGGGAATTTGTAGTACTTGACAAACATGTTCTCAGTACTACTTTGATCCAAAAAAATGTTTGAAAAGTTATTGGCCAGGTCGCCACCTTTGTTGTACAACGAATATTTACCATCAACGGCTTTTGCTGCATCATAAGCCATTTGGAAATAACTTGTTGCCTGGCCGGCAGGAATGCCCAAGATCCCATTCAACTGAATTGTACCGTATTTTGCAATGGAGGCTGCATAGAGGGCCACCCTAGCTTTTAGTCCATATGCTATGTATTTGTTGGTACGGCCAGAGGCTAAGCTTGTTATGGGAAGTAATTTTATCGCTTCATCCAAATCGGAAAGAATGAAATTTATACAATCGGCTTCTTTATCCCTTGGGGCCTTCAGTTCTTCTATTGATTGTTCCGGATAATTCAAAATTTTCTTAACCATTGGTACTCCTCCATAACGTTTTACCATGGCAAAATAATGGTAAGCACGCAGGAAGTAAACTTCGCCATTCCAGGCATCAATTTTATTTTTTGGGAAATTACCGGCATATTTGGGAAACTCCTGCAAAAAATAATTCATGTTCCTTATGGGAGCATAATCCCAATATGGAAATTCGCTTCCACCCAGATCACTGCGCCGCGGGTCGCCCCCCATTGCTTCTCCTGTTAAATTTTGGACATTGTTTTCAGGACTACCTTTAATGCTACTGCTGTTCGAGCTGAAATCTTCAATTGGCAAATCCCAATACAAACGTGCCATAAAAGATGTAACTCCTGATTCAGAGGAAAATGCTTCTTTGTCCCCTACAATATTCATGGGTGGAACATCCAATGTGTTGCATGAGAATGCAAAAACCAAGATGCTCAATAATAATATATTAGTTGCCTTCATTTTAATCATTTTTTAGAAAGTAAGGTTTACACCAAAATTAAATGTTTGACTCAGTGGATATGTATAGGCATATTCATCAGCAGTATGCTCCGGGTCACAATAAGTAAGTTTCGTGAATGTGAACAAGTTATATGCATTGAAGAAAATCCTTGCTTTACTTAGCCCTACTACTTTTGTTAAGTTCATGGGAATATTATAACCAAGTTCGAGACTCTTCAAACGAAGGTAGGAGGCATCCTGCATTTGGAAAGTGGAAGTAGAAGCAGGGTAGACGACAGGACCTCTTCCAGCACCCATGAAAATTGAAGGGAAATGTCCTGGAACCCATGCACTGTTAGGATCAAATTCATCTACCCGGTGCCATCGATCTAAAAACATTGCCAACCCGTTACGGTTCCATGGAAGCGGAGCTGCCAACTGCTCAGGATATTGAAGCCAGCTCATTGCGGCTCCCGAAAAGACAATATTTAAATCAAAACCCTTGTAGTCGGCACCAATTGTGAAACCATAATTGAGCATAGGCATGCCACCATTTTTGTTGGCCTTATCAATAGCGGTGTTGTAACCGATTGGGTGAGTATCATTACCATCAATGATACCGTCACCGTTCCAGTCGCCGAAAATCAAATCACCTGGTAACATAATCGAGTTGCCTTTGCCCGAATCGTAAATAGGGCCAGCAAAAATTTCTTCTTTTGACTGGAATCTTCCTGTAACGTCAATACCCCACCAGATATCATTCCATCGGTTATTGGTATTGTTTCGCCAATTAAGATATGAATTCCCTTGTTTGGCAATTTCCCTGTAACTCCATTTGGTACGGGACACTGCCATATTGCCTGACAGGTTATATCGGAAATCGTCACCTATTTTATGACGATGAGTCAATGTCAACTCAAAGCCTTGAGTACGATCACTTTCTAAGTTTTCCTGAGGCAGGTTTGCGCCCACGAGTCCGGGAAGGCTTTCGTTGCGTGTCGCCAGCAAGTTTGTCCGGTTCCGTTGAAATATATCAGTACTTATCCCCAACTTGCCATTCCACAAATCTATATCGGCTCCTATATTCCACGTCGCAGCTTCAAACCATGTTATATTTGGGTTTGGCATTCCACGCATACCAAATGCATTGATATAGTTTCCACCTAAAACATAACCGTTTGATGGATAGTTATATCCGGATAAAAATTGATAACTGGAAGCTCTGTCATCTCCCATTATACCATATGAAGCTCTCCATTTAAAGTTGGTAATAAACTTAAGAGCATCGCTTCCTTTAATGAAGGCTTCTTCTGACATTCGCCATCCAACCGATGCTGAAGGAAAGAATCCCCATTGGTTGCCTTGCTGAAACATGGAAGATCCATCATAACGGAAGCTGAATTCTGCCAGGTATTTTGAAGAATAATCATAGTTAATACGACCAACAAGAGCTTTGTTGGCATAATTATACAAGTCAGTTGTGTTCATATTGCCAACCTGATTGGTGCTGTTGCCAGCGAAAAGCTGATCTACGGCATCCATGCTATATTCTCTTTGGGCATAAAAATTATCGGCAAGACGGTTACTTTCTTCATAAAGCAGCAGTCCGCTTATATTATGAACATTATTCAACATCTTGGCATAAGCCAGCGAAAGTTGAAATTGATTGGTGATGTAACCAAAATACTGCCGGTTTAAATTGGATGGGGCATTTACCGCAGCGGGAGTATAAGTTTGATTGGATTCGTTGTAAGTATAAAGGTTAAATGTCTTGCGGAAAAGCTTATTCTCATTTTCACGATAGTCATAGCTAAACATTCCTTTTGCTTTTAGTCCTGAGACCCAGGGGATAGTCCATTCAAGGCTCATATTGGTTTGGATAAGACGCTGATTGTATTTTTGATAACCTGATTTTTCTGAATCGGTCATGTAGTCCGGATGAAGCCCGTCGGCAGCAAAGAATGGATAATCTGGATTGTCATTGGCATAATACGGATTCAATGGAATTTGCGTCCAGTATCCTTTAAAAAGATTCCAGGTTGGCCATGAAGAAGGTTGATTCTTAGTATCTGACATCGCATTTATCAGTGCTTCAAATCGCAGACCCTTTGCTATCTCAGCACTGACATTCGAGCGCAGGTTATATCGGTTGTAATTCAAATCACCAGATTTCCAGTAACCATCTTGTTGGTTGTAACCGAAGTTTACAAAATATGTAAGCTTCTCTGTTCCTCCTGTAGCACTGAAACTGTGCTGTTGTTGAAGAGCCTGTTTATTCATTGTATTCCCTTCCCAGTCAGTAGATTTTTTTGTGCCGTTCAGGTAAGGTTCAAAAGACGATTTCGGATAAACCGGAGTTGTAGCACCCCCATTGAAAGCTTTTTCATTTTGCAGCTGCATAAATCCAATTGCATCAAGAGGTACAGGCTGATTAATCATGTTTTGGATACCAACATATCCGGTGTATTCTAATTGGAAACCGGTTCCTTTCACACCTTTTTTAGTTGTAATCAACACTACACCATTTGCAGCACGAACCCCATAGATAGCGGCTGAACCATCTTTCAAAATAGAGATAGATTCAATTTCATTAGCATTAAGCTTGGTAAAGTTATCGCGGGCAACTCCATCAACTATAACCAGTGGGGCACCCATACCCCGAATTTGGAAATCGTTGTCGAATCTGCCAGGTTCAGAGGTTTTTTGGGTTACCTTAACCCCTGCTATTTTTCCTGAAACCATGTTTTGAACGTTATCGCTTTTAACCCCGATTAACTCCTCACTCCGAATAGCCGAAACCGCACCAGTTAAGGTTACTCTCTTTTGTGTCCCATATCCAATTGCTACAACCTCATCAAGACCAAAGCTTTCTTCAGTTAATGTTACATTAATTGTGGATTTACCTTCTGCATTTATTTCCTGAGTTTTCATCCCCACAAAGGAGAAAAGCAAAGTTGCCTGTGCAGGCAGATTGGAAAGGCTGTAATGCCCATCAGAACCTGTTACTGTTCCGGTGGTTATTCCTTTTACAACGACCGAAACCCCTGGCAGTGGTTCCCCGGAAGTATTGGTCACTTTCCCTGAAACGGATTTTTGTTGCTGAAATGACTGATTCTCACTATTAAAGACTTCCGGAGTTGTCAGTACAATTATCCTGTCCTTAATGGTGTAATTCACATTGGTCCCTTCAAACAATTTGTCCAGAACCGTTTCAATCAATTGACCTTCGATGTTAACCGAAACTTTTCTGTTTACATCAATGATCTTTTCGCTGTACATGAAATAAAACTCACTCTGGTTTTCAATCATGGAAAGAACCTCCCTTACAGAGGCATTTTCCATGTTCATGTTTAGTTTTTTGGTCTGCGAATAGGTTTTACCCGCCAAAACACTGATAGCGGAAATCAAAATCAAAAGAATAGTTAGTTTCATGACCAATAGTATTTTCCCTGAATTGGAATGCAAATCCCTCCAATTACAAATAATTCTTAATTTTTTCATACTTTTGTTTTGTTATAGGTTTGAAATTGCCCTGTACCTTTGCACTTTACAGGGATGATTTTTGAACACTGACCAGGGAAATGCTCCAACATTTCCCTGTTGTTTTTTTAGATTTTCCTTTTATTCCATAGGCAGACAGTTTTAGGTCGTCAGGTTTAGTAATTATTTCTTCTTACAGATAATTATTTTTTGCTTGGAAAAAGTACCATCAGGTAATTTTTTCCGGGGAAGCGCCTTGTATTTTACAGGTGTGGCAATCTGCATCAGATCAAGAATCTGAAAGAGCGGTTCATCAATGAAAGTGACAGTATAGGTATAATCTTTAATTTCATCTGCAATTTCAATATCCACATTGTACATCCTGCTCAACCGCTCGGCAACATGGATAATGGATTCATTCTTAAATATATACTTGCCTTCTTTCCAGGCGGTGTATTTTTCAGTATCCCCCCGGGTGGTGATAATTTTACCGGTCGTTAGGCTGTAACTCACATGCTGCCCCGGAATCATGTTACAGATGGGTTTACCCACTTTGCCGTCGGTTTTTTGCTCCACTATAACCTTGCCCTCCACCAAAGTCGTTGCAATAACTTCCTCACCCGGATAGGCCATGACATTAAATTTCGTACCCACTGCTTTTATGGTTAGTTTTCCTGCATGGACATAAAAGGGTTTATCAGGATTATGAGCCACTTCAAAATATCCTTCGCCGATAAGAACAACTCCCCTTGACTTCCCTGTGAATTTCTGCGGATATTTTAACTGACTGCCATTGTTCAGATAAACCTTTGTGCCATCGGGCAATTGCATCACCGTTCTGGAACCAATGGGAGTGACAACCTGCAGTGAATCAGTTAATAAACCTGCGGACTGGGTATACTCTGCTTTTTGGTTCAAAAGCAGGTAAAACATAATACCAAGAACCGGTAACAATAAAATGGCTGCGGCCTTTGTCATCCAGGGAAGGATGCGAACAACCGGCTTTTCGATGGTTGGCTGGATTTGAGAATGAATTATCTTTTGATGAATCTTATTGAGCATGGAGCCAAACTGCTCTTTTTCCAATATGTCTTCACTCCCCTGAAAGTTACTCCAGTCCTGCAACCCCCATTTTTTCCCATCGTTGTACAGAGCATCCTTTTTGACCCATAGAATGACTTCACTTAACTCCTCCTTGGTACACTGGTCATTTAAAAATTTTATAAGTAATTCCTGCGTCATAATTTCATTTTTAACAAGTGCCTCCC
>Ga0105102_10000346_pt1 | contig 13504 bp, 13 predicted proteins | sample PPLLaktember2015_FD_87032 | JGI IMG/M metagenome (GOLD analysis project Ga0105102, IMG submission 87032) | Freshwater sediment microbial communities from Prairie Pothole Lake near Jamestown, North Dakota, USA - PPLs Lake P7 Core (6) Depth... | ecosystem: Environmental > Aquatic > Freshwater >...
AACACGCACAGCGCGCCTTGATGTTACAGATCCAGGGTCAGGTGGTAACTCAACTTGAAGCAAAGGGACACAAGCCTCGTTCAGTACGCAAATACAAGTATACTCCCTACATCGCCATGACAATTGATAGCGAAACCTTTGACGCCTTGCTAGCATTACCGGATGTGATCAGTGTTGAGGAGGACATCCCGGTTCCACCCTTGCTTGGCTTAAGTGTCCCACGAATAGGGGCCACTCAACTCCATGAAAACATTGTGACAGGTTCCGGTTGGGCAGTAGCAGTCCTGGACACCGGCGTTGATAAGGCCCATCCATTTCTTCAAGACAGCATCGTTTCTGAGGCATGCTACTCGACAAATGACTCAGAGTACGGCAGTTCCTCCCTGTGCCCAGGAGGTGTGGAAACGTCAACCCTAGAAGGGTCAGCGATGCCCTATATTGGAAACTGCCCCACGGGAGAGTGTGACCACGGGACCCATGTAGCAGGTATCGTGGCAGGAAGAAGCGGGATCATTGGAAGCCCCGGTCCCGGCGTTGCACCAGAGGCCGGCATCATCGCAATCCTGGTATTCTCCCGCTTCGATTCTGATGATGATTGTGGCGCGGGTTATGCTCCCTGCGTCATGTCCTGGTCCTCTGACCAAATGCTGGGGCTTGAGCGCGTATACGAGTTACGAAATGATTACAAGATTGCCTCGATCAACATGAGTCTTGGTGGTGGAGCATATAGCAGCAACTGTGATTGGCATCCATTAAAGCCTTCCATTGACAATCTTCGGGAAGATGGGATTGCCACGGTTATTGCAAGCGGCAATGGTAATTCTTACAATATTGGTTATTGCGGAGCTATCTCGGCCCCTAGCTGTATCTCCTCGGCGATTAGTGTTGGTGCAACTGATGACGATGATGCTGTGGCCTATTATTCTAACAGTGCATCATTCTTGAACCTCTTCGCCCCCGGGTCATCGATTCTTTCATCCATTCCCGGGAATGTCTATCAGAGCTGGGATGGTACTTCTATGGCAACCCCCCATGTGGCCGGGGCCTGGGCACTGATGAAACAGGCAAACCCGGAAGCCACAGTTGACGAGATCCTGAGTTCCTTTACGTCAACAGGGCTCAGCGTTACCGACCAATACTGCTCATCTGTGACAAAGAAAAGAGTCAATGTATATGAAGCATACAGCTTTTCAAGAGATTATGTCAGTCTCACCGTTTCCAAAACAGGGGTTGGGACAGGAACCATAACAAGTGATCTCACTGGCATTGATTGCGGCGAAACCTGCAGCTCTTGGTTCACCAGGGATACTGTTGTGACATTAAGCGCCACGGCTGACGCAGGATCCGCGTTGGGAGGGTGGAGCGGGGGAGGATGTACAGGAACTGATCCATGTATAGTCAGCGTCTCGGTTGGCACTTCCGTGACCGCTTTATTCAGAAAAGAAGTTACTATTGGCACCAAGATCACCATCGCAGGCGCCAACTTCGGCAGCAGGAAAGGAAAAGTCCTTATCGGTGATGTGTCAATAAAGATAGACAAAGAGGGCTGGTCTGACAATACCATCACCTGCACAGTTAATCGAGTTCCCAGGGCATCACCCGGCATTTTTCCATTGACCATTAAACCGAGGGGAACCGCGTCCATTGTCCTAGATGGCGCTATTGATGTAATGAGTCCAGTGATAGATTCCCTCTCGGCCGATCATGGCTTCCCAGGAGCTAAGATTAACATAAATGGGAAGTTTTTCGGTTCAAGAAAGCGAAGACCATACCTGGAATATCAGGGCAAGACAAGAAGATGCAAGATTGACTTATGGAACTTTGACCCGAATAATGGAGATAGCGAAATCGCGTTTATCGTTCCCAATAGACTGGCTGTGGGAAAATATCAATTAAACGTGAAAAATAGGGTTGGAACCGTGAGTGCAGGGGACTTAACAATCGATCCGCTGCCACTACCGTAATATAAATCAGGCAAACTAGAGTTTAACTTTTCATTTTACATCCGACATGTTCATTGCCTTTAATTCCAACTTGCAACCACAATCCGGGATATCTGGCGTCGATAGTCAGGCCGGCATCCGCAATGAATTTAGATGTTACCACTCCTCCCTCTTCAGTCCCCCTACTCCCTCATACACAATCTCTCTCCTCATTGATTCTTTGACAACAGCCTTGAAAATAGTCCTTTTGTTAACCTTCATCGGGGAAGTGAATTGAAGAAAAAACCGAATTCTATCGCGGGTAGTGATACGTTTGGGTATGGTTGTATTTAACTGGATCAACATCCTTTTCAGAGCCTCCTCATCGAGAGCTCTGAATCTGATATCCTCCACATCAAGCAGCATAAGCCTCCCATCATTGAGCGCGAAGATATTACATGCCTTCATATCTTTATGAACAATTTTTTTTCGGGTAATCATCAGCAAGAAGGCAATAAGTCTTCCCGTAAACAGCCTTCGATCATGAGCATTCATGGCGTCATATGCGCTATCGAGGTAACGATCAAGCTCACTACCTTTTTCGTGCAGATCTTCCATTGCGATTGACCCCATCGGGCTGTCTCCGGGAAGTTCTACATAGAAGGCAGAAGGCGCAATATTGAGATTCATATATGAGAGCACGACATGGATTCTCCATGCCCTCTCGAGCCTGCGCCTGCTAACATATATTTTACGAATATGGTCTGTGTGTCGCTCAACCTTCACTTTGCGGTCAACCTTAATAACGCTTTGCAACTCTCCTGTTGCCCTGTTTTCCATTCCCACCATATAAAGTCTGCTTCCACGCGCCATAATTATGGATGTTTCCTGAAATGCCCTTTCCTTCTTTTTCCTGATCCAACGATCTGCTAAACGGTCCATTGCCCGTTCCACAATCTCTCTAATACCTGGATTTCCATAGTTAACAAAAAAAGTTTCTTTCTCATTGGTATCCAGGTACTCGTAAATAGCGGCAAGTACATGGGATAAATTTGAAACCTCATCCAGCACAGTAAATGAGCCTTTTATTCTCATTTTATGAAGGTCTATGAGATACATCTGTTTGCCGGAAACGAGTATATTGTCAACATGAAGGTCATTATGCCTGACATGATGGACTTTAAGCTCTTTAAGAAGAGTTGCAAGTTGTATCATGAGTTCGGAACGGCAATCTGACTCCTTAAATGCTGCCATGAGGCTTTCACTTTCAATCCATTGCTGGATGACGTATGAACCCATCCGCGATATGCCATACCCAAGGGGTTTTGGTGTAAGGATAGAGCGCGACAGGAGCCAATTACCCAAAGTGTATTCCCGTTTCCCCCTTGAAGCAACCCTGTTTCTGATGAAACCAGGCAGTCCTTTCTCAGCAAAAGATTTAATAAAAACCTGGCCTCCACTATACCTGGCATTAACGTAACCCCTTCGAGTACCTTCAGGTATTACAATCTCTTTCAGGACAGGAATAAGTCCCTCATCTTCAACAAACCATTCTATTTCCTTAATTTTACATGAGTTCATAGGCTTGTTATAATTTCTGTCACTCTAGGCCCCCACACCCTGAGAGAGTATCTTTCCTCAACACTATCCCTTGCTGCCCGTCCCATACGAGCCCTTTGTTTTACATCACAAGAGAGTGCTTCAATCGCATCTTTCCAACCGTCCATGTCTGATCTTAGCATACCGTTGACTCCATCGGATAGTATCTCATGCGCTGCGCCGAAGGGATGGGCAATAGAGGGTAGACCGCAAGCCATGTACTGGATAAGTTTGAGTCCACATTTTCCCCTCGACCAAACGTCATCCCGCAGGGGCATGGCTCCTATATCAAAACTGTGAAGCAAAGATTTCTCACGGTCAGCAGTCCATTTTTCAAAAACCACATTCGGGGCGCTTGTGTTGAGGGATTTATCTGCCACAATCTTGAATATCACTCCCTTTTGATCAGTGGCATTGAGGACTAGCTGCTCCAGGTCCATCAGGTACCTGAGGGTAGATCGGCTGCCTATCCAGCCCACTATTACAGGCTTTGTCGCAATGTGGTCTTTAACGGGGTATTCGTCTGTGTTGACCACGGTTGGAACATAATAAATGTTGTCATCCCTATGTTTTTTTGCCTCCTGAAATAGGAAGTGGTTCCCACAAAAAACAGCATTCGCATGTTTGACCATGCTTCTGAATTTTCGTGCCCTGGTAGCGCTTTTTCCCCGTGAACCATACATCACCGCATCATCAAAATCATACACAATCTTCTTTGCTGCCGTCTTGATAACTGATAACTTCAAAGGATTAAACAAGAGCCTTTGAATATAGAGAACATCGACGCCACGGATTTGTTCAACGACCTTGAGAAAGCTCATTCGCGATGTAAGCAACTCCACCTGGAAACCATGAGCCTCTAAATAGGGAAAATATTGCTGGATTCTGTATCCCTGGGGATTCTGATGGGTTAAAAAAACAATCCGTTTCATGCCACTTCCTTGATCCATTTTATGAGCTTAGGCGCACAGACCTGGACAGTGTATTGGTCCATAATCCTTCTTCTTCCCTCTTTGCCCATTTTCTTCCTCAACGATGCATTCTCAACAAGAGTTGAAAGCTTTTCAATCCATTCATCTTTCGTGTTTGCCCACAAACCATGTACGCCATTCTCTACCACGTCCCGATTAATTCCAACTGGCGTGCAGACTACGGGTATACCTACACCAAGATACTGAATGATTTTGAATCCGCATTTACCTTTCGACCAGAGGTCATCAAAAAGGGGCATTAAACCAATGTCGAGAGACATAAGGTCTTCAATCTCCCGCTCGTAATTCCACGGTATTTTTCTAAGACTGATGTCTTTTGTTTCGATAAAGGTATCACATATAATGCTTAAAACAACATTTTTATACTTTCTCCCCATAGCTTCCCACACATCCTTGTAACTCTCCATGTAGTGGATGCTGCCATGGTCTCCAATCCATCCCATAATGACCATATCGCTTTCATGGATTTTCTTTTCCTGGTAACGTTCGGCATCAATAGGCGTGGGAATCACCTTGACATTTTCGTGATATTTTTCCGCTTCTTGTTTCAGAAAATCGTTCCCGGCAATAACAAGATCTGTATAACGAAGCATCCTTTTAAAACTCATCGTCCTTCTCAAGGAATAGGGGTTTTTTGAAAGGGAATTCTTGAACATTACTGCATCGTCAAAATCATAGAGTATTTTCTTTTTGAGACGTTTTAGAAATAAAAGGACTGAACGGGGGAGGCGCTTCCTCTGTACAAAAATAATATCTCCATTCTTAAGAAACTCCCATAATGATGACCAACCGGACATGCGCTCGGGAAACTCAAACACTTCCGTATCAATACCCGCTTCATGTAAAAATGGGAGGTACTGAAGAACCCTGTATCGGCTTGCTGCTACATTCATGCCCTGAACGAGGAATATAACCTTCAATAGATCAATCCATATTCAACGGATGGGACCGCGGATGTTTGTTTTTCTTCTGCCGGGGTTGCCTTAAAACCGGCCACTGGCAACTCGAAACTCGAAACTGTTTCATCTGGCGTTCAAAATCATACCATGGGGTTACTCAAAATCAAATACTTTAAATTATGCAAAAAATATTGAACTCCTTTTTAAACTGTGCCATACTCTTTTACAAGGTATCGGAAGTTTCTGTTATTACTGCAGTAGGTTGTCCTATTACATTGTAGTATCTTGATAACACAGTTCCGCATTCCTTAAAATTTTGTAAAGGAGGTGTTTTTCACGTGGCAAAGGGAACTGTCAAGTGGTTTAATGACGCCAAGGGGTTTGGCTTTATAACCCAGGAAGATGGCACAGATGTTTTCGTTCATCACACAGCAATCCAGGGAACAGGTTTTAAAACCCTCTCTGAAGGACAGGCCGTTAGCTTTGATGTTACAGATAGTGCAAAAGGCCTGCAGGCTACGAACGTTGTAAAACTCTAGAAATAATTTGATAGGCCCTGCTGCCTCGGGGCCTATCCTGTCACATATCGGTTGTTACAGTGAGGGGTAAACGGTGCGATCCCTCAGTACAGTTTTAAAATACTTGACATAATCCATCTCTCCAGAAAGTAATGCAAGAAAATATCTACACCATTTTGCATTCCCTTTCATTTTGTGCATTGCATAGGAGCTGATCCATCTATTGAAATAGAGGGCCCTTGCTAATCGAGCCTGCCGAAAAAGGCTGCTTAGGTATCTTTTGACTGAGACATTGTAGATACCGGCGTGATCTCCATGTGTAAGTATTGCATGGGCCGCAAGTCTCCCACTCAGCGCAGCAAAATAGATCCCTTCTCCGGTAAGTGGCTCCACTAACCTTGCTGCATCACCAACAAGCAGAATGTTGCCAAATCCTGGTTCCTCAAAACAGTTGTTGAGAGGAACAGGATGTCCTTTAATCTCTCCCATTACCCGGTCCGGGTCTACGCACACAGCGGCAAGCAAGAACTTCAAAGCAACAAGTAGATTTTTATCATCATAATGAGCTAGACCTGCAATACCTACCGTCGCAAAGTCTTTCTTCGGAAAAACCCATCCATAACCACTCTGAACATACCCAAAGAAAATCCATGGGAAAACCTCCTCGCATGGTAAATAAAATTTCAGATTGTCATGGGCAATATTCACTTCGAGGCCCATAGGAGAGTTTTTGTCTTTTATTGTACGATGGAGTTCCTTGCGGATTACACTGTGGCAGCCATCTGCGCCGATGATAAAATCTGCTGCAATCTCTCGTCGGCCGGCAGTGTTGATATTGCCCTCACGAATACCAATAACCCTATCTCCAAGATAAACTGTGCAACCTGCCTTTTTGGCTTCCTTGAGGAAAAAATCGTCAAAGATATCCCTGTGGATCATGGAGAGTATGTGCTCAGACCTATGGCTTGAAATCCTACCAAGTGATGCGTGATACACACCAAATGCATTGTAGCGGGAGTCAATCAGATTATCGAAAGAAACAGTATAGATTTTTTGAAGGAGTCTGATTGTCTTTTCAGTGATCATTCCTCCGCAGAGCTTCTGACGTGGAAACTCTGCCTTGTCAATGATGAGCGTATTTCTGCCGGCCCTTGCCAGGGTTATCCCTGTTGCAGCACCGGCACAACTTCCACCAACAACTACAGCATCATACTTTTCCATGTTATGTTATATCATAATCCAATGCATGATTTAATACGGTCCATGGAGGATCTCAATAAGGCCGGCCATGGTTTTATTCATGGCTGCCTTAAGCCTCTCCCTGGATATCCTCTTTTATTTTACCGTAATAGATGCTGAACGATCGAAAGGATTTGTTCTCATGGCGAGATGAAAGAGGAAGGGGTAACTGGCCTTGAGGTACTTCATGTAGTCGAGCCATTCGTGAATGAGGAGCTGGTAGGCTCTATTTATGTCATTGGCAAGATGGTTCCTGTCCGATTCCGGGATATTCTTCACATCGTCACGATAGGCAAGCTCTTCCATAAAATGAAAGACTGCCCTGAGCAGATTAGTAAATGACTGATGCTCCAACAGGATAGGGTTCTCTAAGAGGCGGACGAGAAAATCTCTTTTATCACAAAGAAAATCCTTCGAAACCTCTAAATCAAGCAACTCCATTTCAATGCTGAAATCGTACTTTTTGAGATCATTCATTGCCTTTTTGAATTTTTCTTCAGTCCAATTAGCCGACACAAGGAGATCAGACCTGATCCTGTCTACCTCACGATCACTCTGCGCAAATAAGGCCATGAGCTGAAGCCCGACCTCGCTGAAGAAGACCCCAATTACCATGTTGAGTTTTTTCATCAGGCTGTCGAGCTCTCTTTTTGCCAGCATTAACTCCGTAAAGTTTCCAATCACCCCAAGAAAGGTACCGACACCAGTCACGATGAGGAAGATTGTGAAAAGCCTTCCCATTTGAGTTGCAGGATGAATATCCCCGTATCCAACGGTTGCCACCGTTACAATGACAAAATAGGCTGCCTCCACAACGGTCTTCTTTTCAATCAAGACAAAACCGATTGTACCAAGAATCATAACGATGAGAAAAATTGCGAGAAATATTTTTAGTCTAAGGATTATCGCCTGCATGCTCTATGGCTTCCTGTATGTAAATGTCCCGTCTTGCCTTTTACTTTTTACTTCTCACGGCTGACCGCTCACTGCTCACGGTTTCTTAAATTCCCCATCCCCCTGAAACAGTTATGGTGGAGCCCGTTATGAATGAAGAATCATCGGACGCAAGAAAAGCTGCCACTTTTGCCACTTCAACGGGTTCGCCCATACGCCCCAGCAATGTCTGTTCTATAATAGGAATTTTATATTTATCTGGTAAGCGAATCATTGGTGGAGATCTGATAAGACCAGGAACGATAGCGTTAACCGTTACGCCATCTTTTCCTGCTTCACGGGCTGTACTCTTTGTCAATCCGATTACCGCTGCCTTGGCAGTTGAATATGCAGCCTCTCCTTTCGCACCCTGAACTCCGTATATAGAACTAATGTTGATAATCCTCCCCCACCTAGCCCCTCGCATCTCTTGCAAGAATGACTTTATGAGAAAAAAAGGAACGCCAACGTGGATACCAAGCACTGCATTAAACTGCTCTTTCCCAATCTTCATGGTAGTTCCCGGGCGGTCAAATCCGGCATTATTTACAAGAATATCAATATGTGTTTGAACCTTTATCTCGTCAATTACCTTGTGAAGTTTTCTGTGGTGGGTAAGATCGATAATAATCGTCTTCACTTTCCCACCTTTTTCAGCAATACGGTCAGCAACCTTCGGCAAGGTCATCTTGTTCTTATCTATTAAAACAAGGGTTGCTCCCCGCTCAGCAAAAACTTCAGCACATGCCTGGCCAATACCCTGTCCTGCCCCTGTAATTAATGCAGTTCGGCCACTAAGGTTCATCAAGCCCTCCCCGGAAGGAAATTCAGTGATACTACGTTATCAAAAGCCATTTTCGGTTGTCAATGAAATAAAGCGCATAGCTCATAGCTTACAGCTCATAGAAAAAAGCCCACAAACGATGCATTGTTTTCCTATCAGCTATGAGCTTAGAGCTGTCTATGCTGCTTTTTTATTGCTTCCTCATAAGCATGGATCAGACCGCTTGCTTCCTCATCAGGACCTGGCCATGTTGCGGACCGGTCCGTACCTGCCTGGCTTAATCTATTTCTCAGTCCTCCATCATCAATGAGCTTCAATGCCGCCTTAATAAAATTATTAATGTCTGACACTTTAAAGAGGAGTCCGCAGGCAGGAATGCCTTTTTCTCCCAGGATTGGCCATCTATTCCCCGGAATGTCAGAGGCCAGTATGGGTCTCCCTGCGGCAATAGCCTCGAGGAGGGCATTTGAAAGCCCTTCAGAAAAAGACGAATTAATAACAACGTCTATCGATGCATATGTTGAGCGCATGGAGCCGTGGGGAATAATTGGTATCCATCTGGTAAATTCACTATGCCGCTCCAACTCCTCCTGAAAACGGGCAGTGTATTCCTGGTCGAGGGATGGGCCGGCAAAAGCCAGGCGGATATGGGGACGCATTGCATAAATTGTCTGCATTACAAGAAGCGTTTCGAGGTTTCGTTTCACCGGTCTTATTCCGGCAGGAAGAAAAAAAACAAAATGCTCTGGCAACCAACCTGCTGATTTTCGGAGGTCAAAGCTGTCGTTTCCAAACCAGCTAAAGGCCTTTGGGACATGAAGAATACGATTTTTTACGTCTGGAAAAAGCGTTGATAACCTCTTGGCCGTCCACTCACCTTGTGTAACAATAACGCATGCCCTCCTGCAGACTTGAGAAACAATTGTTCCCAAATCATATGTTTGCCCTTCCTGGAACATAATATCCGTCCCTGCAGGAGATACAACGAGAGGGAGTTTTACGAAACGTTCTACAATTTTGTGATCAAGGAACAGGGCCCCGGCCCTGGATACATGGTGTGCATGAACAACATCCGGCTTAATATTTTCAAGGTGTTTGATAAGATTGTCGGCATCAAGATGCTCTGTTGCAATGACATTCACTGACAATCCTTTCTTGACGAGCGATTGTCTCCAACGTTCAGCAGAGATTGCGTTCCCCGAAATGTCCGGCAGCGTTGTGGGAGCAATGATAAGGATACGTAGATTTCTTGTCATGAGAGGCTCTCCGGGAATGGAATGAGGTCTATCCCGTATTTCTCAAGAAGGGTTGGAAAGAGAGGATCGAGCAAGGCGACCAGTTCCTTCTCTCTGTCTCGTGTAGAAAAAGCCGAAAAGGGGCCGACGCTCACAGCCTCTGAAGTTCTGCCCGGATGAACCATCAATTCAGTAAGGCCTATAGGGAGATTCTGCAATAACTCATTAAGGAGTGAAATGGCAAGTTTTCCCTTCAGATAAAGACCGCGAAAATGGTCGCAGCTCTCAATGTCCGTCAGCATGACGAAAGATCGTGCCGCTGCACCAAGGTTGCTGAACATGGCAGCCTCATCCCCCATATCATCTTGTGTCATCAGCCCAAGGGCTGTTGGGTGAGGTTCATCGGGAATCCTAAGCCAGGGAATCTTATTGTCTAATGTGCCTGCCAGAGCAATAGGCAATACTGCCGGCATTACATGAACATGCTGGTGGCCATCAAGGTGCGTAATCGGTGTTTCAAATTTCTTGAGGAGGTCTAGCTGGGCCTTGATTTCTTGCTGTATTTCACGCTCCAGTTCTTTATTCGACGTTTGTTTCAAAAGCTCTCTGGCCGTTTGCTTACCCTTGAAAAGGCCATCCTGCCCGGCGAGTACCTGGAGGCCCTGGCTGATGGGTCTTCCTTCAGAGAGGTTGATGTGAATTCCTAAAGATATTTCTGTTTTGCCAAGGCTCTTCCATCGTTCCATGGCATCTTCAAACCCATCACCGTTCACGAGAATACTCACACTCGTCACCCTACCTGCCTCAATGGCTTCGAAAATCCCGCGGTTTCGAGCCTCGTCGGCGCCAAGGTCGTCTGCATTGATAATCAAACTTTTCATGGTTATTTAGGCCTTGAAGCTCGGATAAAGAAATTGTAGAACATATATTGTGCGTCGCCCATGTCTTGAAATTCTGCTGCACCATGAGAGCGAAGTTGAATGAGGTACCGGAACAGCCCTTCCTCAATCGATTCGTATTCCTCAGCGGAGAAGAATCGCCCGGTCTGACGAACAAGCGTAACGACTTTGAAACGCATTTTCAATCGCTCGAAAACTGCTTTCGGGTTAGCAAGGGAAATAGCAAGTAGCCAAAGCCTGCCCCTTTGTGGCGAAAGAAAGGCTTGCGCGCCATCAATCACCGCGAAAAGATGTTGTGTGCCATCAGGTCCTCCATACCGTGGCCCAAAAGGAAAAGAACCAGGAGTTTGCGGAGGCGTGGCAATAATTGCATCGTACCGCTCCTTCTTTCCCGGTGCTGTTGATCCATTTCCCACAAGCTCATACCAGGACCCGAAGCGGGTTTCTATCTGTTTTTCCACACCGTTGAGGCGGGCATTGTAAACAGTTGCTTCCAAGGCTTTTGTGCTAATGTCTACAGCCACAATGCGTTTCGCTCCAAGTTTTGCTGCGCTGATGGAAAGAATCCCTGTTCCACAACCCAGTTCCATAACCCGCTCCCCGGACTGAATATCCAGAAGCCCTGCCAGCTGAATGGTTGAAGGTGGGGGCGTATGAACACCCTGAGGGACAAGGAGCTCTAATGGTCCCGTGGGGAGTCCAAGTGTTATTTTTGCCTCTCCCTCCTCCGTAGAATCGCCGTAACGATCTAATGCGGCTGAGAGCATACGATCGACGAGAGATGGATAGTTGAGGCCAGCCCACTGAGCAGACAAAGCAAATGCCTCGAATGGCTCAAGACTCGGCGTTACATTCGCCTCAAGAAAGTAAAAAGTGCCGCCAGCAGAAAGTCTGAGGTCAAAACGGGCATAATCGCTCAGGTGAAGAGTTTGAAATGCCTGGCGCACGTAATTTTCCAATTGATTCAGCATATCATCTGACATGACTGCCCTCGCTGCATCCTGTCTCTCCTCTACGGGCTCAGTCAACTTGAAATCTTCAGTGAGAAATCCATGCCTCTGCTTACCAAGCTTCCATTCCAAGGGGGGAAGTACTTCGAGTCCATGTGGTCCTTCGAGAACAGACACTGCAAGCTCTCTTCCGGAAATATATGACTCAACAATAATGGGCTGTTGAAATTTCTTCAGCATGTGCGCTGCCTTTGAGCGGGCTTCCATTATCGTTTCGGCCACAACAACCCCCCTGCTCATATGTTCAAAAGCTGGCTTGAGAACGACGGGGAACCTCAACCATGAAGGCAGCTTCCATTGTTTTGAGCTTATTACAATTCCTGGAGGGGTAATAATACCATCACGGGCAAGGCACGCTTTCGATGCAAATTTATCATCTGCAGTAAAACAGGCCCGTGCCCCCGAACCAACCAACCTTGCACCATGCCCCTCCAACATTAATCGTACGAATGCCCGAAGGAAGCCACGGCCCTGGAATGTGTCGGTGTGATCGATAACAAGGTCACAATTCCTGGCAAGTTCCGCTGCCCTAAACTCAATTTCTTCAGAGTTTACGATGGTCACATCATGGCCAAGGGCCTTGAGTCCAATAGCAACTGCCTCAGCACAACCGCAGGGAGAACCAACTGTATGCACAATCCCTATATGCATTCACTATAAAGATAGCATATTCTTTACAAAAGAAGTAGCATGAGGAAGCACTATGTGGTAAAATAACGTTCAATACGCAGCTGCCTTATCTCCCTGCTGTTGACAATAGCACCAGAATAATATTTAGTTTTGTAATTTTTTACAGGAGGATGTATGCTCATTGGAAAAATAACGACAAATTCCAAGCGAAGAGTTATGGTGACGATAGAGGATCAAAAAGGTGTGAAGGTTGTTGATTTACGGTCATATCAAGTAATCAACGATGGAGAGTTAATGCCAACATCAGAAGGTATTTCCCTTGCGCCAGAAAAGGTTGATGCTATTATTGATCTTCTTCGGGAAGCACAAAGAAAAATTGCAGGAGCTTAAAATTTCTGACCCATTACTCTCAATCACTGGTTAAATAAATCGGGAACCCAGTGGTGGACAGATTGAGGAGGTAACATTGGCAAGACATGGTGGAGGTTTTAAAAGCGATAAAAGGCGAAAGGAACTTTTGCGCCTGCAAAAGCAGGAAGAAAAGAGACAACGGAGGTTCAGCGGAAAGACCAACAAGGAAACAGAAGCAGAAGAATTAGACAACGAGGAATCCACAGTTGGCGAATCAATGCCCGAGGATAGTACGCAAGAAGCAGAATAATTCTTGTAGTTTTTTTTTTTTTATGCGATAATTTTTTGGGGTTTCGGAAACATCTGTTAGTTGTAGCTGCAAAGCGTTTTATTTTTGTCAGCTCTTCATAACTCAGTTCCGTATTCTTCCACATTCTAACAAGGAGGTAGTCAGCATGGCAAAAGGAACTGTGAAATGGTTCAATGAGTCAAA
>Ga0105102_10000348_pt1 | contig 13481 bp, 11 predicted proteins | sample PPLLaktember2015_FD_87032 | JGI IMG/M metagenome (GOLD analysis project Ga0105102, IMG submission 87032) | Freshwater sediment microbial communities from Prairie Pothole Lake near Jamestown, North Dakota, USA - PPLs Lake P7 Core (6) Depth... | ecosystem: Environmental > Aquatic > Freshwater >...
AACAGAGGGTCCGGGAGCGCACGATGGATCTGCAGAATCTCACGGGCGAGCTCGAGAGGAGCCGTCACGAGCTGCGCAATCTTGTCTCGGAGCTGGTCATGGCGGAGGAGCGGGAGCGCAAGCGGATCGCCGGGGTGCTGCACGACGAGATCGCACAGACCCTGGCGGCAGCCCGGATGAGGCTCGACCTGATTCAGGGTAGGGTATCCGATCAGAGGGACACGCAGACCCTGCAGGAGGTTAAGGCGTTCCTCGTGCAGTCGATCGCGGAGACGCGCGCCCTGATGAGCGATGTCGGCAACCCCCTTCTGTTCGACATGGGACTGAAGGCCGCCTGCGAATCACTCGCGGACCGGTTGATGAAAAAATACCCGGTTCGGATCCTCTGCGACATACGGGATGCGTTCAAGAACCTGGATTCCGACATGAAAACGATTCTGTACCAGATGGTGCGGGAACTGCTGACCAATGTCGTAAAGCACAGCCAGGCCCGGAATGCCCATGTCCTGATCGACCTGGAAGACGGACATTTCCGGGTGAAGGTCGCCGACGATGGCGTGGGGTTCGACCCCGAGATGCTTGGGCCGCCCACCGTCGAAGGCGGGTACGGACTGTACAGTATCCGGGAGCGGCTGCTTGCCATAGACGGAAACCTCGGGATCCTGTCCAATCCGGGGACCGGAACGGTGGTGACGGCCATTCTTCCCGCGGCGATGAAATGATTGCGGATAATCGTGGCAGCAGGGATATTCACATCATAAGGGAGAAGGAAGACATGGTGAAGACCCGCGTCCTGATCGTCGACGACCACCCGGCGTATCGCGACGGGCTCAAGGCGGTAATCAACCGGCAGGCTGACATGGAAGTGGTCGGCGTGGCCGAAGACGGCGAGAAGGCCGTTGCACTGACCCGCGAGCTTTGCCCCGATGTCATCCTCATGGATGTGAAAATGCCGGTCATGGACGGGGCCGAGGCCACCAGCCGGATCCTTGCCGAGATGCCCGGCATGAAAATCCTGGCGCTGTCCATTTATGCCGACGACGGATTCATGGCGAGCATGATGCAGGCCGGCGCCCTCGGATACATCCTGAAAGGCTGCGATTCCGATGAATTGTCAGGGGCCATTCGTCAGGTTGCCAGACTCCGGAATACCTGATATAAAATAAAGAAAATTCAGTGGATATGTGGATCTCGCCCATGAATCGGGCACCTGCATCGAAGGGGTCCCCGCCCGGAAGGCACTGACTGCTCGGATCACTCGTATCAGATGATTGTGAAGGTGCCGGAGTCGACTCGGCCCGCCTCGCCACACACCGGAACAAGGACGGCGATTGGCCGGACGGGGCTACGTCGTATCGTCGTCGCGTGCTCGACAGGACCGCGGAACCGGTAGAAAGGAAATCTCCATGAACCGATCCGGCGAATCCATGCCTCGATTACGCACGCCGTCATTGTTGATACTTGCGGCGTTCCTCCTGCTCGTCGGCTGCGCCCACCGTCCGATCAACCCGCCGATTACCCAAGCCGATCCGAAATACGGCTATCGATATCTCACGCGCCCGCAGTATTCGTCGGGCAGCGAGACCATGGTGGTCCTCGCCTTTTCGGGCGGCGGCACGCGCGCGGCCGCATTCTCGTACGGCGTCCTGGAGTTTTTGCGGAACACCGAAGTCACCGGGCCTAAAGGCGGCAAGGCTCGCCTGATCGACCATGTCAACGTGATCACCGGCGTGTCAGGCGGAAGCTTTACGGCGCTCGCCTACGGTCTCTACGGTGACAAGCTCTTCGACGATTACGAAAAGCGCTTCCTGAAGCGCGACGTGCAGGTCGAGATCACCTCCCGCACCATCAGCCCGATCTACTGGCCATCCCTGTGGTCGAGCGGCTGGGGCCGTTCGGAGATGGCGGCCGATCTGTACGACGAGATCCTGTTCAACGGCGCGACCTTTGGCGACCTCGATCGCGGGAAAGGCCCGCTCATCATCCCGGCGGTCACCGACATTTCGACGGGCGCCCGGCTGCCCTTTACGCAGGCCGCCTTCGACGCGCTCTGCTCGGATCTCAGTGCGGTGCGTCTCTCCCGTGCCGCAGCCGCATCGTCGGCCGTGCCGGTGGTGCTCTCGCCCATCACGCTCAACAATTATGGCGGCACCTGCGGCTACTCGCCGCCCCCCTGGATCAAGCCTTTTGTCGACGCCGTCGACCCGCCCCGGCCCGCCGCGCGCGCGACCCGCCACGTAAAGGAAGAGGCGGAGTTCGGGGACGGCGTCAACCGGCCCTACATCCATGTCGTGGACGGGGGCGTCTCGGACAACCTCGGCATGCGAAGCGTGCTGGATACCCTGGAGATGCTGGAAGCGCTGCATCTGGTCGGTCAGCCCACACCGCTCGATCACATACGCAGGATCGTCGTCTTTGTCGTCAACTGCATGTCCTCGCCGAAAACTCAATGGGACAAATCAGAATCCCCGCCGGGCACGATAGAGATTCTGCTGAAAGCGGCGGGCGTTCCGATCGATCACTATTCCTACGAGGCGACGGAGCTGTTGAGGGACAAGCAGGCGCGGTGGCACTCCATGAAGCTGCTCCGGGAGTCGGCCGCATTTGCCGCAAACAGGGATCCGGCCGTGGCGACGGCGCTTCGCACGCCGGATACGACGATCTATGCCATCGACGTGTCGTTTGCTGCGCTGAAGGACAAGGCGGAACTGGATTACCTGAACGAGCTGCCCACGTCTTTCTACCTGCCGGACGAGGCCGTCGACCGTCTGCGTGCCGCTGCGGGGAAGGGCATCATGGCGTCACCCGATTTTCAGCAGCTGCTGAAGGACGTCGGGGCCAGAATCGTGGCTGCCCCGCCGCGTGCAGTGGAGGCACCCGCCGCGAAGTAGCGCATCGAATCCCTTTCCCGACCAATCCCCGCGTGAAGAAGCAAGAGGCCCGACCCCCTGTCGGGCCTCTTGCTTGTGAGCGACCGGTCCGGGAATTCTGACCGGAAGCGGTGATCTCTCCTTGCCTGCCTGCGGGCGGATAAGGGACCGGCCGAAGAAATCCGAACGGGGTCCAACGGCAGGTTGCCATTTTCCCCCGTCTGCTGTAATCTGGCCCAAAAAACGCGCCGCGAACGCGCAACCCCCGGTCCGCCAGCCCCTGTGCCCCGATGGAAAGACGCGGGCAGACCGGTCGACAGGAGGAAACCCATGGGAACCTATAAAATCGCAGTGATCCCCGGCGACGGGATCGGGAAGGAAGTGGTGCCGGAAGGCATCCGGGTGCTGGAGGCGGCGGGCTCCAAGTTCGGCATCCGATTCCAGTGGGACCCCTATCCCTGGAGCTGCGAGTATTACGCGAAAACGGGGCGGATGATGCCCGAAGACGGCCTGGAGCAGATCCGCAACCACGACGCCGTCTTCCTGGGCGCCGTGGGTTTTCCCGGCGTGCCGGATCACATCTCCGTCTGGGGGCTGCTCCTGCCGATCCGCCGCGGCTTCCAGCAGTATGCCAATGTCCGCCCGGTGCGGCTGATGCCCGGGATCCAGTCCCCCCTGCGCGGGCGCGAGCCGGGGGACATCGACTTCGTCGTCGTGCGGGAAAACACCGAAGGGGAGTATTCCGCCATCGGCGGGCGGAGCTTCGAAGGCACCGATCGCGAGGTGGTGGTGCAGGAGAGCCTCTTCACCCGCCGCGGGGTGGACCGCATCCTGCGATACGCCTTCGAAATGGCCCGCAGCAGGCCGAAGAAGCACCTGACCTGGGCGACCAAATCCAACGGGATCTACGTTTCGATGCCCTACTGGGACGAGCGGGCCCGCGCCATGGCCGCGCAGTACCCGGACGTCAAGGCGGATTACTACCACATCGACATCCTCACGGCCCAATTCGTCCAGAATCCCGACTGGTTCGACGTGGTGGTGGGCTCGAACCTCTTCGGCGACATCCTCTCCGATCTCGGGCCTGCGTGCACCGGCACGATCGCCATTGCGCCCTCGGCAAACCTCAACCCGGAGCGGGAGTTCCCGTCTCTTTTCGAACCCGTGCACGGCTCGGCGCCTGACATCTACGGCCGCAATATCGCCAATCCCATCGGCCAGATCTGGTCCGGCGCACTGATGCTGGGGCACCTGGGGCACAAGGACGCGGCTGATGCGATCGTTCGCGCCATCGAGACGGTGCTCGAGGAGGGACCGCGCACCCGCGACATCGGCGGCACCGCAAGCACGCAGGAGCTCGGGAAGGCCATTGCCGAGGCCCTGTGAGCGGGATTCGGGCACGTTTTTTTTGCTTGCATGGGTTCTGAATCTGTGCTAGAAAAGCACCTGAAATTCGAATGGTTTCTATTCGAGTGGGCCTTTTTGCCCACTTTTTTATTTTAAGGACAGGCAAGAGTCCAGGGCTTGAGGCACCGGGACTGATGGAAAAAAGGATCCCGGATCCTCTCTTCCCCTAGACCCTGAACCCGATACCCTATGCCCGAAACGACCACATACCGGGAGAGAATCATCGCGCTGATCGAGCCGGTGATCGAGTCCGAAGGCCTGGAGCTCGTGGAACTCGAGTGCCTGAGGATGAAAACCCGGTGGCTCGTGCGGATCTACATCGACCGCGAGGGGGGCGCGACCCTCGAGGACTGCACGGCCATGAGCCACCAGGTGGGCGATCTGCTCAACGTTCACGATCTGCCGCCGGGGCCCTATACCCTCGAAGTGTCGACCCCGGGGCTCGACCGGCCCCTCACCCGGGACAAGGATTTCGAGAAGTACCGAGGCGCGAGGGTCCGGATCCGGACCCGGGAGCCGATCGACGGGTCGAGGAATTTCCCGGGCACCTTCGTCGACTATACGATGGAGGACGGCCGCAGGATCGTCACCGTCGACGTGGACGGCAGGACCGTCCGCATCGACCGGGACAACATCCAGAAGGCGAATCTGGAGTACGAAAGACAGGCACCAGGCAACAGGCAAAAAACGGGAAAAGGGAAAAAGCATTGATTCTTTTCCGGGTCCCGACGCCTGAAGCCGATTTCAGAGGAGGTCAAGCATGTTTCCGGAGCTGAAACGTCTCATCGAGCAGATGGGCAAAGACAAGGGGATCGAGAAGGAAGTCATCATCGAAGCCCTGGAGTCCGCCATCCTCACCGCCGCCAGGAAAAAGCTGGGGGCAAAGGTGGAGCTCGAGTCCCGATACAACGAAGAGGCGGGCGAGCTGGAAGTCTTCCAGTTCAAGACAGTCGTCGAAAAAGTGGTCGACTCCGAGACCCAGATCTCCCTGGAGCAAGCCAGGACCGAACTCGATGAGGAAGCCGAGCCGGGCGACAGCCTGGGCATGAAGATCGACGCGGCGAGTTTCGGCCGGATCGCCGTCCAGACGGCAAAACAGATCATCATCCAGAAGGTCAAGGACGCCGAGCGCGACAAGATCTACGACGAGTACAAGGACAAGAAAAGCCAGGTTGCAAGCGGCTTCGTCCAGCGCTTCGAGGGCGGCAGCATCATCGTGAACCTGGGGCGCGCCGAGGCCGTCATCCCCCCCTCCGAGCAGATCCATCGCGAGACCTACAAGCGGGGCGATCGGATCCGGGCTTACATCGTCGACGTGAAGAAGATCTCCAAAGGCCCCCAGATCGTGCTGTCCCGCACGCATCCGGGGTTTTTGCGGGCCCTCTTCGAGATCGAGGTGCCGGAGATCTCCGAGGGGTTCATCGAGATCGTCAACGTGGCCCGCGAGCCGGGCAACCGCTCCAAGATCTCCGTCCGGACCCTCGACAAGGACATCGACCCGGTCGGGGCCTGCGTCGGGATGAGGGGCTCGCGCGTGCAGAGCGTCGTCCAGGAACTCAAGGGCGAGAAGATCGACATCGTCCCGTTCTCCGAAGACTCCGTGAAATACATCTGTTCGGCCCTGTCGCCGGCCAAGGTGAGCAAGGTCTTCATGTACGAGGACGAAAGGTCCATGGAGGTCATCGTACCCGATGACCAGCTCTCCCTGGCCATCGGCAAGAGCGGCCAGAACGTGCGGCTCGCCGTGAGGCTCACAGGCTGGAAGATCGACGTGAAAAACGAGTCCATGCTCCAGAAACAGGCCGAGGAGGGGCCCAAGTCCCTCATGAAGATTCCCGACCTGGACGAGGCATCGGCGGAGCTTCTCTACAAGGAAGGCTACAAGAGCGTTTCCGCCCTGTCGTCGGCCGACCCCGAGGCCCTGAAGGCCATCCCGGGGATGGACGCCGAGAAGGTGCAGGGGATCATCGAGAGGGCCGCGCAGGTCATGGAGAAGGAAGCGGGCGATACCGCCTGAGCATCAAGGAAAGGCGCAGGCCCTGGCTGAACCAAAATTTTCGGGGGTTTCAAGAATGTCCAAGACAAGAGTATACGAACTGGCCAAGGAGTTCGGGATCGAAAACAAGGAGTTCATCGCGAAGCTGAAGACCCTTGGAATTGCCGTTAAATCCCACTCCAGCACTCTTGAGGACAGCGAGGTCGAGCGGGTCCGCCGCGAGTTTGCCTCCAAAGGCGAAAAGGAGGTCGTCGAGAAGCGCGTCAAATCGACGGTCATTCGCAGAAGGGCCGTCCGCCTGCCCGAAGAAGCCGAGGCCGAGGAAGCCGCCACCCCCGAGGAGGCCGCCCCCGAAGTCCCCGGCGAAAAGGTCGAAAAAGTAGAGAAGGTCGAGAAGGAAGAAAAGGTCGCAAAGCCGGAAAAGGAAGAGAGAGTCGAGAAGGTCGAGAAGCCGGAAACGCCGATCGAACCCGAGGCGGAAGAGGCGCCGGTTGCTGCGGCCCCTCCCGCTGCCGAGAAGACGCCCGTGAAGGCAGAACCGGTACCGAAGAAAGAGCCCGATCTCTCCCGCCAGGCCCAGATCATCCGCAGGCCCGAACCCGTCGAGAAGAAGGAAGGGCCAAGACCCCCTGCCGCGACCATCCCGCAGACGCAGATCCGGAAACCGGCCGCGGGGCAGCCCGCTCAGCCGCGTGGCCAGGCGACGCCGCCGGCCGGCGCCGATTCGAGGGGAGCCGCACCGTCGGCCGACAAGAAAGGCAAGCGCGCCGTCGAGGTGGTCATGGACGGGGTGGCCGCCAAGAAGAGAACCCTGATCAAGCAGGGCATCGACAAGAAGGACAAGAGAGTGAGGCTCCGGGAGATCGAGGAGGAGGAGTCCGCCCGGTGGAGGGGCGACAAGAAGGCCGCCGTCGTCAAGATGAAGAAGACGGAGATCACGGTCCCCAAGGCGATCAAGCGGCGAATCCGCATCTCGGAGGCCATCCGGGTGGGCGAGCTGGCCAAGCAGATGGGCGTGCGCGCAAGCGACGTCATCAACAAGCTCCTCGGCCTGGGCATCATGGTCACCATCAACCAGTCCATCGACGTCGATGCCGCAAGCCTCATCGCCGCCGAGTTCGGCTACCAGGTGGAGGCCGTGACGGCCGAGTACGACGAGCTGCTGCAGCGCACCGAAGCGGAGCCCCGGAACCTCAAGCCCCGGGCGCCTGTTGTCACCGTCATGGGCCACGTCGACCACGGCAAGACGTCTCTGCTCGACGCCATCCGCCAGACCAACGTCATCGACGGCGAGGCCGGGGGCATCACGCAGGCCATCGGCGCCTACCACGTCCATGTCAAGGACCGCGACATCGTCTTCCTGGACACGCCGGGTCACGAGGCCTTTACGGCCATGCGCGCCCGCGGCGCCAAGGTGACGGACATCGTCGTCCTCGTCGTGGCCGCCGACGACGGCGTCATGGAGCAGACCGTGGAGGCCATCAACCACTCGCGATCGGCCGGTGTGCCCATCATCGTGGCCGTCAACAAGATCGACAAGCCCAACGCCACCCCCGACCGGATCAAGCAGGAACTGGCCCAGCACAACCTCACGCCGGAGGATTGGGGCGGCGATGCGCTCTTTGCCGACATCTCGGCGAAGAAGAAGGTCGGCATCGAGAACCTGCTGGAGCTCATCCTCCTGCAGGCCGACGTTCTCGAGCTGAAGGCCGACCCGGACCGCCCGGCCCGCGGCATCATCATCGAGGCCAAGCTCGACAAGGGACGGGGACCCGTGGCAACCGTCCTCATCCAGGAAGGGACACTGCACGAGGGAGACGCCTTCTCCGCGAAGACGGAGTACGGCCGCGTGCGGGCCATGATCGACGACCAGGGACGGCGCGTCAAGGAGGCGGGCCCCTCCATGCCCGTGGAGGTCATCGGCTTCTCCAGCGTCCCCCAGGCGGGCTCCGAGTTCATCGGCGTCGAGGACGAGAAGAAGGCCAAGAACATCAGCGAGTACTGGGTCCGCAAGGAGCGCGAGAAAGAGCTGGCGGCCTCCTCCAAGATCACCCTGGAGCAGCTCTACCAGAGGATCAAGGAAGGCGCCAAGGAGCTCAACGTGATCCTCAAGGCCGACGTCCAGGGCTCTCTCGAGGCCCTGGTGGAAGCCCTCAACAAGCTTTCCACCGACGAGATCAAGCTCAAGATCATTCATAACTCTACGGGCGCCATCACCGAGACGGACGTCATGCTGGCCTCGGCATCCGATGCCATCATCCTGGGCTTCAAGGTCAGGCCCGACGCCCGCGTCGTCGAGATCGCCGAGAAGGAAGGCGTCGAGATCAAGCTCTACGACGTCATCTACAACGCCATCAACGACGTGCACGATGCCATGGAAGGCCTGCTGGAACCCGAGTTCAAGGAAGTCGTCCAGGGGCGCGCCGAGGTGCGGGAGACCTTCCGCATCATCAAGGTCGGAACCGTGGCGGGCTGCCACGTGACGGACGGGAAAATCCCCCGAAGCGCCAATGTCAAACTGGTGCGCGACGGGGTGGTCCTCTACGACGGCAAGATCTCCTCCCTCAAGCGTTTCAAGGACGACGCGAAGGAAGTCTCCGCCGGGATGGACTGCGGCCTCGGCATCGAGGGCTACAATGACATCCGCGTGGGGGATGTGATCGAGGCGTATGTGATGGAGCAGATCGAACGCAAATTATAAAAACGTTTGTTTCGTTTCTCTCGTTTTTTTCGTTCCTTTCGAACGAAACGAACGAACCAACGAAATGAACGAAATGAACGAGCATGGTTGTAGGTGTCGGGATCATCGAGGTGTACATCCACGAGAGCCGCTCCCTGAAGGAAAAGCGGGGTGTGATGAAGAGCCTGATCCGGCGCACGCAGAACGAATTCAACATCTCGATTGCCGAGGTCGACGGACACGACAACTGGAAGCAGGGCATCATCGGGTTTTCCGTCGTGGGCAACGACCGGAGCTTCGTGAACTCGAAGATGGAGATGATCCTGAATTTTGTCGAGAACCTCCACCTGGCCGAGGTCGTCAACGTCCGCAGGGAGATCACGAACTACTCCGACCTGGCGGGCCGTTACGACGGGGGGGCGCTGCCCGATGGATTTCAAGAGAGCTGACCGGGTTGCGGACCTCATCAAGCAGGAGATATCCGACATCCTGCGGCGCGAGGCCGGCGATCCGAGGATTGCCAGTATCACCATAACGGACGTGAGGCTCACGGACGACCTTCGCTCCGCCCGCGTCTACGTGGTCGAGCTCGGCAAGGACCGCCTGAGCCCCGAGGTGGAGAAGGGGCTCTCGAAGGCCAAAGGGTTTCTCAAGCGGGAACTGGGCAAGCGGCTGAAGCTGCGCTACATCCCGGAATTGACTTTTTTCTACGACCCTTCTTTCGAGTATGGGTCCCGAATCGAAAAGCTGCTGAAAGAAGTTCGAAAAGACGAACCGGATGATCCGACAGATCGCTGAAATCATACAAAAAGGCCGCACCTTCCTCGTGACTTCGCATGTAAGGCTCGACGGGGATGCCGTGGGCTCGGAGCTTGCCCTCTACGAGGCGCTCAAGAGCTTGGGCAAAGAGGCGGTCGTCTACAACCAGGACCGCACTCCGCAGATGTATGCGTTTCTGCCCGACGCGGGGGTCATCGTGAACCGGCTGGGTCCCCTGGATGGCTTTGACGCCGTCTTCGTCCTCGACTGCAGCGAGATCGAGCGCATGGGGGAAGAAGCGCCGCGGATTGCCGGGATCCGGCGGATCGTCAACATCGACCACCACATCTCGAACGACCGTTACGGCCACCTGACGCTCACGGACCCCGAGGCAAGCTCCACGGGGGAGATGATCTTCCGGCTGATCGACGGGATGGAGATCGAACTGACGCGGGACATGGCCGTCAACCTCTACACGGCGATCCTGACCGACACGGGGGCCTTCCGGTACTCGAACACGGGGCCGAAGACCTTCGCCGTTGCCGGCCGGCTGCTGGAGAAAGGGGCCGATCCGGCCTGGATCGCCCAGATGGTCTACGAAACCTTCCCTGCCGTGAAGATCCGGCTGCTCGGCCGGGCGCTCTCCACCCTGGAGTTCGACTGGCAGGGACGGATCGGGGCCGTCACCGTGTCGAAGAAAATGCTCGAAGACGCGGGCGCCCAGTGGGAGCACACGGAAGGGTTCGTCGAATACCCTCGCTCCATCGAAGGCGTGCAGGTGGCCGCCTTCTTCAGCGAGATCAGCGAGGGCCTCTACAAGGTGAGCCTTCGCTCCAAGGGGCGTTTCAGCGTCGAGGAAGTGGCCCGGAAGTTCGGAGGGGGCGGTCACATCAATGCCGCGGCCTGCCGGATGCAGGGCGATTACGACGCGGTGAAGCGAAGGCTCTTTGATGCGATCAAGAACGGTGGCCGATGAAGGGTGTCGTCATCGTCGACAAGCCCGCGGGAATCACATCCCATGACGCCGTCGACAGGGTGAGGAAGCTCCTCGGTGAACGGAAAGCAGGCCACACGGGAACCCTCGACCCCATGGCGACGGGCGTGCTTCCCGTCTGTGTCGGCGAGGCGACGAAGATCGCCTCCTTCCTCGCGGGCGACGACAAGGTCTACGGGGTCACAATGCGCCTCGGTGTCCGGACGGACACTCTGGACATGACCGGGCGGGTGCTGGCCGAGCAGGAGCCCCGGGTGACCGAAGCGGATGTGAAGGCGGCGCTTGCGGCCTTTGCCGGGAAGATCAGCCAGGTCCCCCCGCAGTACTCGGCCGTCAAGGTCGGGGGCAAGGCCCTCTACAAGTGGGCCCGCAAGGGGGTCCGCATGGAAGTGCCGGCGCGCGAGGTGGAGATCCGGGAGATTCTCCTGCAGGGCATCGAGATGCCCTTTGTGAGGTTCACCGTACGCTGCTCCAAGGGAACCTACGTCCGGACCCTCTGTGCCGACATGGGTGATCGCCTCGGATGCGGGGCTGCTCTCGAGGGGCTGCGCAGGACGGCAAGCGGCATCTTCCGGGAAGAGGACGCCGTCCGCCTCGACGGCGACAGCGACGAAGGGATCCGGGTGAGGCTCCGGCAGGCTCTGATTCCCATGAGCCGGGCCCTTCCGGGCATAGGCGACATCGTAATCCCGCCGCTCATGGAGCAGAAGCTGGTGAAGGGCCATCAGCCCGATGTCGAGGGCCTTGCGGCCCTGCAAATCCCTTCTCTTGAAGCGGGAGATGTGGTAAAGTTCGTAACCGAGGGGGGGTGCCTCGTGGCGCTGGCCAGGATGCTCGTTTCGGCGGGGGAGATCCCGTCGCTGGCACCCGGCACGCAGGCCGCCCGCATCCTGAGGGTTTTCAACGAGTAATCAAAATGATGGATATAGACTTAGAGTCAGACAAAGGGAGGTTTTACGGACGTGCTTGACGTAGACAAGAGGAAGGAAATCATTGCCGGCTATCAGACCCACGAAGGCGACACGGGTTCTCCCGAGGTGCAGATCGCACTGCTGAGCGCCCGGATCCAGTACCTGACCGAGCATTTCAAGACTCACAAGAAGGATCATCACTCCCGCCGGGGTCTCCTGAAGCTCGTCGGCCAGCGCCGGCGGCTGCTGGAGTATCTCAAGAACAAAGAAGTGAGCCGGTACCGCAAGATCATCGAACGGCTCGGTCTGCGGAAGTAGAGGCGAGGGCAACGATCAAATCGGTCGATCCAGTCGAACTTACGGGTTCAGGCTCCTGGAATGATGGATCCATTCGCAACATCGCAACAGGTTCGTTCAGGACAGGGAGCCGTTTGTCTTCCGGCCGATGCCGGGGCACGTCCAGAACCGCATAGTCATCAGTAAGGAGAAAGAAGAAGCATGAGTCAGATATTCAAGAAGCAGTTCGCAGGAAGCGATCTCAGCATCAAGGCACATTACATCGCCGGCCAGGCCGACGGGGCCGTCCTCGTGACCTACGGCGAAACCGTCGTACTCGTCACCATCGTTTCATCCAAGGCGCAGAGGGAGGGGCTCGATTTCCTTCCCCTCACCGTGGACTACCAGGAAATGACCTTTGCCGCCGGAAAGATTCCCGGCGGCTTCTTCAAGCGCGAGGGGCGACCCAACGAGCGGGAGGTCCTTATTTGCCGGATTATCGACCGCTCCATCCGGCCGCTTTTCCCCAAGGGGTACAACTTCGAGACGCAGCTCATCGCCACGGTGCTCTCCGTGGACGGGGAGCACGACTCCGACGTGGCGGCCCTGCTGGGCGCCTCGGCGGCCCTGCAGATCTCGAACATCCCCTTCAACGGGCCCATCGCGGGCGTCCGGATCGGCCGGATCGACGGCAAACTCGTCGCCAACCCCACCTCGATGGAGGGCAGCGACCTGGACATGTTCATCGTGGGGCGCAAGGTTGTTCCTGGGACGGGCGGCAAGCCCTATGACGTCAACCTCGTCATGCTCGAGGGCGGCGCCAAGGAACTGGGCGAGGAGGACGTCGTCCAGGGAATCAATCTTGCGCTGGAGTCCATGCGGCCCGTCATGGAGCTGCAGGACGAGATGCAGAAGGCCATCGGGAAGGCCAAGCGGGCCTTCACGCCGCCCGTCATCGACGAGGCGCTCTACCAGAAGATTTCCGCCCTGGTGACGGAAGGGTTCAAGGAGGCCTACGGGATCTCGGAGAAGCTCGACCGCTACGGCAAGCTCAGGGACGTCCGGGAGAAGGCCATCGAGACCCTCTGCAAGGAAGACCCGTCGCTCAAGCCCCTCGTCGAGCACGTCGTCGAGAAGATCGACCGCGGCATCCTGAGGGAAATGATCCTGTCGCAGAAGCGCCGCGTAGGCGGCCGCGCCTACGACGAGATCCGTCAGATCAACTGCGAAGTGGGACTGCTGCCCCGAACGCACGGCTCGGCCCTCTTCACGCGTGGCGAGACCCAGGCCCTGGTGACGATCACCCTGGGGACCTCCAGGGACGAGCAGAGAATGGATTACATCACGGGCGAAGAGAGGCGATCGTTCATGCTGCACTACAACTTTCCGCCTTTCAGCGTGGGCGAGGTCAAGCGCATGGGAAGCCCGGGGCGCCGGGAGGTCGGCCATGGGGCCCTGGCCAGAAGGGCGCTCCTTCCCGTCATCCCGAGCCAGGAGGAGTTCCCCTACACGATCCGCACCGTGTCGGACATCGTCGCCTCGAACGGCTCCTCGTCCATGGCCAGTGTCTGCGGCGGGGCCCTCTCGC
>Ga0105102_10000350_pt1 | contig 13450 bp, 23 predicted proteins | sample PPLLaktember2015_FD_87032 | JGI IMG/M metagenome (GOLD analysis project Ga0105102, IMG submission 87032) | Freshwater sediment microbial communities from Prairie Pothole Lake near Jamestown, North Dakota, USA - PPLs Lake P7 Core (6) Depth... | ecosystem: Environmental > Aquatic > Freshwater >...
CCGATGCCGTGCAAGATGACCCTATCGGCTCGCCGCAACGGTCAATCCCTCGCTTCGCGGGAGGATCGTCGCGGAACATGATCGTTCCCGAGTTCCTAGCGACTGAGATTCCCAACGGTTGGATGATTCAATCCGGCGTCAACAAATGGGTTGCGGAGGATGGCGCGTTCTCCGTTGGTGTGAATGACGATGGCGTCCTTGAATGGTCCGATGAAACAGATGTTATTTACACCGCCCCTGTTGGATCGATCGAGATCAAGAACCGGATTGCTTGCGCATCATTGGTTGAAAATGGAGGCATTGGAGGCGCTGAAATCATCGTTGACCTTGGGACCGCCACAGGACTTGTGACGCTTAATTTCGAGGCTTACACCGTGCCGGATATTTTCGCCATCGAGTATGATGGCGTGGAGGTTGCCAACTCAGGCTATCGCGGGACATCTGGCACTTATGATGGCGTTGCCGTAACCGTGGCAGGCGACGGAACGGGAAGTATTTCCTTCACGAAATCCACAGCTAGCCCGACATGGTGCAAGGTTATCGTGACCGCTCCATTCACTGGGACCGCTTGGGAGTTTACTTGCGGATGCCCCGGCGGCGCATCGCCTCCATATTCGATCACCACAGGCCGCAATACCTTTGAGGCGACATCCACCACATACGGCGACACGCTCAACGGAGGAACGCCATTCACGCTTGATGTTACCTATGAGGGCGGGCAACGCGAGACAACTTGCCGCCTCATTTCAGAGATTCTTGGAGATCAAGAATATGCCCAGGTTGACGTTCAGCGCTGGAAATACGGTGACTATGAGGTGGCAGTGGCAGACGATGGAAGCGCGACGTTTTACAGTGTCCTTGGTATCATCGCAGAGCGCGCGACGGGGCCGACATTGGACCCGACAGGATCATACGCCGCGACAACCTACGGAAAGACCACGTTCAATTCTGGCGAGGATTTCTTTATCTCGTTCGAGCTGGATTCACGCGAAACCCTGCCGCTCTTCACTTACATGGAACTTGACGTCTCATCAGGATCAATCACCGCAGTTCGAGGGCCGTATTCAATCCCGTTTCTTCCGGCAAATACCTCAGGCACGAAATACCTCCCGTTGAATCGCTCAGACGGTGACGGGAGGATCACGCAATACCACGAGGGTCCGCTCATTTGGAAATAGCTTGCCATCCCCGCATGGAAACCCTGACTCATTAACCAATGGCAGGCACGAACATCGATGCGAGATCCGGCGAAACGCTTAACATCAGTTTTGCGTGCAAAGACGCTGAGGGCGAACCATCGGATTTGACCGGGTATTCCGCCCGCATGGTCATGCGCACCTCCGTCGCCAGCCCGACCGTCGCATTCGATTTTGAGCCGACGATTCCAGTGCCGACAAATGGCGTGGTTTTTGTCGATTGCACGCCGGAACAAACCGAAACCATCGCCGCTGGGATGTATTATTGGGACATCGTGCTTGATACCCCAGATGACGAGGTTCTGCCGCTCGCTGGAGGCACGATCAAATTTCGCCAACTCGTAACACGCCAATGATTGCCATCGTAGAAATTTCAACGCCTTCAGGGCCGAGCGTGGTGGAAATCTTTCAAGGTTTACCACAACCGATTCCAACGGGATTACCACGCGGTCAAATCTCCATCCAAAACGGGACCACGCCAACCAACATCATCACCGCTGGCGTATTCGTGCCAGCAGGCGTCAACGGAACGCTTGATGCGTCCGTGTCGATTGACTTTGAAACGCTAACCGATGGCGATTTCGGGATGCGATACACGGGCGAAACCACCCGCACGTTTTGGATTTTTGGATCCTACGATTGCAGCGACGGCAACAATCAAACCCTGGCAATTCGCATGGCAAAAAACGGCACCGCCATCCCAGCAACCGAGTGCCGCGCATTTACATCATCCGGCGGCGCTGAAGCCAAGCTCGTTTCCAACTGGATGATCGAGCTGGCAACCGACGATGAAATCTCTCTCATCGTCGCAAATATCACCTCAACCGCTGACGTAATCATTCGGCGCGGCCGCCTTGTAGTAAACTCAATCCCCTAACTTTTATGGACCCTATCGAAGCAATCCCACAAGAAACCGCCGCTTTTGGACAGCGCGGCGTAATCGTCGAATCTGGAACCACGGCGGTCACCGGCATCAGCGCCTACGCAATCCAGCTTTTGACAACCACGACGTTCGCCACGCTAACGGAAAACCAGAAAACGGGCGATGCCATGACAGGCGTTGCGATTGACCCGACTGTCATTTACGGCGATTTCACCGCCGTTACCCTAACCAGCGGCATGATCAGAATCTACCTCAAATGAGACTCGGAATGCGCATGGGGTTAAAATCCCGACAGCTAGGCGGATCACGCCTAGACCCTGACGCGAAACTATACATCGCAACGGTGCAGGCGGCGCTTGGAGCGACAACGATTGAAGCCGCACTTCCGGCCGCGACAAATCCCAAGAAGATCATTTCCGACTTTTACAAGGCCGAGAAAGACGCGGGCCGCTACTCGCTGCACAAGCGCATCTACCTGCCGATCTATAACAACCTCGCGGCGAATGCGGTGGATGCTATTACGCGGGATAGCGGCACGTTTCCAATTTCCGGCGCGGTGACAGTTGCTCCCGGCTACGTGCAAGGAAACGGGACGACGGGATATTTCAATTCAAACATCGGATTGCCTGCCGTTGGAGGATCAAATGGTAACGGGTCAATGTGGCAAATTATCCCTCAAAGAGTTTTAGGAATAAGTAGATACGAGGGGATCAACGGTCCGCTCTTAGAGCGTGTTTCAATCGGCGCGAGTTCTGTCAATTTCAATCAATTTATTCTGCCTAGCAATAATTCATCGTTAACTATAGCCATCAGCGAAACATCGGCTGGTATTTTAATCGGATCAACTACTAGCACTTCAAGCCGATTCATTAAATTCTTGAAATCCGAAGTATTTACAACGCAAGCCAATACAACGATAGACACATCAGCGATCCCGTCCGGCAATTTGTTTTTTCTAGCAAGAAATAACAACGATTTAGGGATCAACAACGCCCACACCGAGCAGCGCGGAGGATACGGGTTTGGGCTTGGATTGACCGAAGCTCAAGCAGAGGGCTACGCGCTTAACCTAAAGTCGCTCTACGAATCACTCACCGGAATTGCCCTACCATGATCGGCTACATCACCACCCCCGAGGTCTCCGCACAAATCTCCGCCGCCGTCCGCGAGGCGCAAATCTCCCGTGGCATTGCACCGTATCTAGCGATCCATGGATTCCCAGTCACGAGCGGCGAGCACATCGGCTCGCATTTCCTGCCGTTTGAGGATTCCGCGCTAACAACTCCGCTCCACGCAAACACACGCCTGACCGACTACCCCGAGTTTACCACGCTCATCGCCATGCTTGGCGGGCTTGAGGCAAGGATTGACTTGTCGCCCGATGCTATTTATAACGCAAGCCATGACCCCCCAGTTTGATTTCAGAGGCATCACGGAACACCCTAGAGGTAAACACAACCCGCACTTTCCACCCGCAATTCCTGAACCATCATCCGTTTTTCTCGTGGTTCTAGCATTTTTCGCATTCCTACTTTTTCGCCGCAAATGACCATCCCGCTCGAATACGTTATTGGACTCATCACCCTGCTAGGAACAACCGTTAGCGGGCTAGCGGGCATCCTTTGGGGCAGTATGAAATCGCTATTGGCCAAGCAGGAGATCAGAATCGGCAAGCAAGATTCGATTATCGAAAAGCTTCAAGAAGACATCGAGCGGCTTTCCCGCGGTTGCGGAATCGCAAACTGTATTTGGAAATCGAGGCAATGACACTGCCGGAACTCAAAGCATTGCAATCACGCGTCGGGACTACTCCCGATGGCGTGTGGGGGCCTAAGTCAATCCGCGCATGCCGCGATTACATGCGCTCGCTTATGCCATCGCTAAACCCATGGCCGAAGGATAACAAGCGCGACATCCAAGCATTCTTTGGAGCGCCTGGCGAATCTAACCTTGTCAGTTTTGAGTTTCCGTTTCCCACCTATTACGGCGGGGAACTAGTCAAGAAAAGCCGCTGCCATGCCAAGATAAAGGACGCCTTGCTTCGTGTCCTAAACGACATCAAGACCCGCCACGGCGACGATTGGATGATTATGGATGCAGCTAGTGATTTCGCTGGCATCTACAATTTCCGGCCGATGCGCGGAGGCACTAATATTTCCCGCCATTCGTGGGGTATTGCTATCGACATGGAGGCCGGAACAAACGGACTGCACACGCCATGGCCGACAAAAGCGACGATGCCAATCGAGATTATGGAGTGCTTCGCCCGCGAGGGATTTATGGGGCTTGGTTGGTCCATCGGGCGAGACGCAATGCACTTTGAAGCCACGCAATGAGACGATTTCCTGACAAGTTAGCATTTGAGGACGCCGGAATGGTTAATGGCAGCCGTGTATTCAAACTAACGAGCCGATTCCGTTATTTTTCAACCATCGGTGAAATCGACGTTCGTGCCGGGACCAAGACCGATGGTGCGAGCATCCCTCGTATTTTCTGGGCGATACTCTCGCCGTTTGGTGACTATTTCTCATCGGCCGTGATCCATGATTTTCTCTACCAAGGCAAATATCATCAATTTACCAGGTTGCAATCGGATCAGATTTTTCTTGAGGCGATGAAATACACGGGCGTTCCATGGTATCGGCGAATCGTGATTTACCGACATGTCCGCATTTTTGGATCCGTCCATTTCAAGGGTGCAAAATAAAAAGGGAAAAAAGGAAATTTCCGCTTGCCATACCCCCGGCGCTTTGCTTGCTTGGCGGCGCAATGAAATCTGTAAAAATTACTGAAGAGGTGCATCGGCTTTTGAAAATCGCCGCCGCAAGGCATGGCATTTCAATCGCCGCAATGCTGGAAAACGTGGTCAAATTAGGGCTAGGAGGCATGAAATGAATCGCCACGCCATTAAATACCGTGACGAGCGCAACCGCTCGTATTGGTGGGCGGCCGTGTGTTTCGCCGCCGCTGCCGCCTGCGCCGTTTGGGGCTACGTCATGGCGCTCAATATGATCAACGGGGCCACACTCGCCTTTTCCGTCGCTGCAATCGGAGCGTTTTTCTCAGGCGCGGCGCATGTCAGAGTTGGCATTTTATCCCATCAACAAATGATCCGTGAGATCATGTGGTCCGCACGATACACCTCAAACGGCAAATGACACACGCGCAAATCGTCGCTACCTATTCGGACGCGACACTGGCTGGCATTATCCGCCAACTCTCAATTTCCGGCGCGTGGGGTATTCGCTTAACTGCAGCGATGACCGAAAAAAATAGAAGAAAAATAAAAGAAAAATAAACAAATGAGCACACAATTAGCACGAACTGAAAAACCATCCGCCCTTGCCGTTATGGCGGGTCAGATCAGCGTGGAAGATCTGAATTCAAAGGGATGTCTTGCGTGCTTAAAAGTTTTTCCTGTCACGAGCTTTTACCTTAAAGGCAAGGATACAAAAAGAAGAGACTCTAGATGTAAGACATGCCGATCGTCCGAAGTTCGTGCATACAGAGCAAAGAATCCTGAAATAGTAAAAGCTATCCAAGATAGAACACGCGCCAAGCATGCCGAAAAACATAGGCGAAGAGCGTCAAAGTGGTATCGCGACAACCATGAATACGCAAAAAAGCAGATGGCCGAACGTCGCAAGAATAAGCCGGAAGTAATTAAAAATGAAAAGCTAAGGCTTTCTTTTGGTATTACTCTGGACGATTATAACAATATGATGATGATCCAAAATTCATGTTGTGCGATATGCAGTATTGATTCAATGAATTTCAAAAGAAAGCTAGCAGTTGATCATTGCCATAAAACTGGACGCGTGCGCGGCCTTTTGTGTGGTAAATGCAACAGCGCCATTGGGTTAATGAATGACTCTACAGAAAATTTACAAAACGCAATTTCTTACCTAAACAAAAAATGAATACACAAATAGCAACGCAAAAATCACCATCCGCACTGAGCTTGATGGCTGCAAAAATGAACGTAGAGCCTGCAAAACTCTATGCAACCCTTAAAGCCACCGTTTTTAAGGGTGCAAACGACGAAGAACTTTTAGCGCTTGTTGTCGTGGCAAACGAATTCAATCTTTCGCCGCTAACTAAGCAGATATACGCCTTCCCAGCAAAGGGTGGAGGCATCGTCCCGGTTGTATCAATTGACGGGTGGGTTAGCATGGTAAACGGTCATCCGGCAATGGACGGAATGCAGTTTGAAGAGCATTCCGAGGATGGAAAGCTCGTCGCCATCACCTGCCGGATTTGGCGGAAAGATCGAAGCCGGCCAATTGAGGTTACTGAGCACCTAGCTGAGTGCAAACGGAACACTGAGCCATGGAAAATGGAGCATCGCATGCTACGCCATAAAGCGCTCATGCAATGCGCTCGCTACGCATTCGGCTTTTCGGGCATCGTCGATGAAGACGAAGCGGCAGAAGTCACTATGAAAAAAGCCACTGGGAAGGTGATCGAAAAACCGTTTCAAGAGTTTGCCGAACCTGCCAAGATTGATGCCACCGAAGAACCGCAAACCGAAGAACTGCTATGAATTGCGAACACCAACAAATGCTTAAAGCGCACAAAGAATCGAAAACCCGCCGCCGTGAATGGCATCGTGATCCGCGTCGGAAAAGGTCAATCCCGCCTATTGTATTGGTATGAGCAAAGATGAATTGCGCGAACTAGCCACAACACTATTAGCCATTGCTGACGGCGCCGAATGGGAGTGCTTATGGTTAACTCGAGGATGGAGCAATCCGCTCGGCAGAGATATTGAATTCTGCATTGCAAATCGGATTCCTATTAGAATTAAGAAATGACGAAAAAGGGGGCCGCGCATCCACACAACGCGGATTCACCAATATGAAAAACAATGAAGAAATCATACTCGCCATCCAAACCAAGGGCGAAATCACCAGTTCCAATTTTCCAGCGTTTGCTGTCATGGTTCGGAATCGACTCTCTGAAATTAACCGCGAGCTTGTCACTGACGACGAGTTTGGCCAAGCCGACGCCGACGCAAAAGCTATCGCCAAGGCAGAAGCGGACCTCAAAGCAGCAAAGGCAATGGCGCTGGCAGGCGCGGAGGAACTTCAAGCGCTGTTTGAGGGCATCGACGACCTATCCGCCGACCTAGCAAAAGCACGGCTTGACCTATCAAAGCAAATCGAAAAACGCAAGAAAGAGCGCAAGACTGAGATCATCGAGGAAGCACTAGGGAAATTTGACATCGATCCGCGAGACGCACGATTGAAGCACCTCGTAGGCATGACCGAAGCCACGAAGGGCAAGCGGAGTTTTGAGGCCATGGAACTTGCTTGCGACGAATACTATCAGGCAGCGCAAAAGGATATTACCGGAAGCCGGGAAATCATCCGACGCTTTGTCGAAGCTCACGGGCCGGAAATGGTCATGGACAAACGGGATCTTGAGCTTCGCAAGCCAGACCAGGTGGAAGCCGAGCTTCGCCGCCGATGGGATGTTAAGAAAGCCGCTGACGAGGTTGCAAAGGCAAAGCTTGAGCTTGAGGCTGAACGCGCCAAGAACGCACCGCCATCGCCGCCACAGGCCGAGCAAGCGCCATGGCAAGCAGCGAAACCTCAACCCGCGCAAGTGCCGACAACTATTAAGTCAATTGACGACGAATGGCTAGAATTCAAGGCGACGGCAAAACAGGCTTTTGGCTTACTCAAAGAAGCCAAAGCGAAATTGCAGCACTCGAAAAACATAGTGAAAGCGCAAGGCTTTGCGAACGTGGTAAACAGCGGATGGAAGGAGTGGGCATGAAAACAACAATCCACCCTTCAGAGCTAATATTCCGAACCTACTGCAAAGTTTGTGAGGAGTGGTATCAATTTGAAATCGACATGCACGACTTTATCAACGCAGAATCCTCCGCCGAGGATACCATGCGTGAACTAGGCTGGGTGAACGGAGTTTGCCCAAAACTCTCAAATTAAAAACAATGAAAACACACAACGTAGAACAACGATCAGACGAATGGTTTGCCATCCGCGCGCAATGCCTAATGACAGCATCCAATGCAGGGGCATTCCTAACTAAATCAGATGCAACTAGTGTCAAGGCTCGCAGAGGCATCATCGCAAAGCGGCTGGCATCCCGCATCTATGGCAACGACGAGTTGCCGGGTCATAGCCACTTGGCGGCACTTAAGGAGCGAGAAGCAAAGGCTATGCAATACAACCCAGCAGTTCAACGCGGCGTCGAACTGGAGCCATACGCTTGCGCACAATTTGAGAGCGTGACCGGGTTTGAAGTTTCGCCGATGGGAATCATAACCGACGATGATGGTGATTTTGGAGCTTCGCCGGATGGTCTAATCTATCACAACGGAGTTTTGCAATACGGACTTGAAATCAAATGCCCGATCCCTGAAACGCATATTAAATGGCTGGACGACGGAATCTTGCCCGACGACCACAAGCATCAGGTCAACGCATCAATTACCATCGTGGGCGTCCCGTGGTATTTTATGAGCTATTGCCCCGGCTTGCCGGATTTCATCGTGCCAGTGACCCACAGCAAGCTAACCGATCAAATCGCAGAGGGGATGCAGATCCTGAAAAACGAATACACAACACTTGGGCGCAAGCTCGCAAAACTATCACAATAATGACCATTAAAGCAACATTTCCAGATGGCACAGTGATGCTATTCGGCGACTCATACCGCAAGTGGATACCACAACTTCAAGAGTTTTGTTCTCATTTCGAGATGCCACGTCCCGAGGTGGTCAAATGCTCCACAAAATGGATTTCATACGGCGGGATCAAATGGTGTCCAGAAAATGACCTTGAATCAGAATTGGAGTATGAAAATCAAGGACGATCTATCAAGGATTTTTCAAAATGGAAACCGCTAAATCAGATTGAACGCAGAACGCTTGAAAAATACATTAAACCATAAAACAATAAAAATATGAACGAACTAATCGAAAAAGTGAAAGCGTGGGGGATGGAAAAAGGAATCACCGGGCCAAACGGCAAGGCGACGATTCTCAGCCAGCTATCAAAAACTCAAGAGGAACTAACTGAAACGCGGGATGCTGCGGTTGAAATGGGCGCGGCATCGACTTATAGAGAATCGCAGGCTTTTAGGTATAAAATCGAAGACGGCATCGGTGACACAACAGTCACGCTTATCCTCGCCGCCGAGCTTGCCGGGTTGGATTTCCAAAAATGTTTGCAGGCCGCCTATGACGAGATAAAAAACCGCACTGGAACCATGATCGGGGGGACGTTTGTTAAGGATAAATGATCATAGGAATCGACGCAGGAGTCAACGGCGGCATTGCATGGCACGACGGGGAGCGGGCAAGGGTTGTTAAAATGCCCGCCACGCTGCAAGACTTATGGGAGATGGTATACAATATCAAACAGGACAGTTTCCGTGAGGGACCGTGGGCAAAAACAACGGCATACCTGGAGCAAGTCCACAGCTCACCGCAAATGGGTGTAAAATCCTCGTTTACGTTTGGCAACGGCTTCGGCCATCTTGAAATGGCCTTAACCGCCGCAGGAATACCATTCGTGCGAGTATCCCCGCAAAAATGGCAGGGAGCGCTTGGGTGCCGCACCGGGGGCGACAAGAACGTCTCCAAGGCGCGAGCACAGGAACTTTTCCCTGATCTCAAGCCAACTCACGCGACTGCGGACGCCTTGCTAATCATGGAATACGGGCGACGGCAAAAATAATTCGAGAATCTGCAATTTTGTGATTGCAGAATCTAGAATGGCAATTTAGGGTCTTCTCAGTTGCACGACGCAACGCCAACCAACCGAAAAACAATATGACCGCTACATCTACCACCCCGAACGCCGTATATCGCGTTTCCATCCACAATCAGATTTTTAATTCGACTTACTACGTTGTAACCGAGTGGACGAAAGCAGCCAACGGCGGATGGAAAACAGCTGGTCGCTACGGGTTCCGATCCGGGATGCGAGGCAAGGGCAACAGCCTTGGTTTGACATTTGCTGAGGCCGTTGAGAGAGCTGCCGAATGGAACCGCGAAAAAGGCTGGACCAAGGAAATGCAAGTCCTCACCGCAAAAGGCAAAGCAGCTTTTGACCTTCACGCCTAATCCCCCCAGCCGGGTCCGATCCCCGGCGTGACCAATTAACCGAACAAACAACATGAAAATTAAAATTACCCACACTGTTGAAATTGACGCTCAAAAATGGGCCAATGAATACGGAATCGACATCAAGGATGTGAAATCCGATGTCGCTGGATATTTCAAGACATTTTGCGACGACCATATTGAAATGCTTGGCCTTGGAGAAGAAGCTAAGTAACCACCCAATCTCGCCGGGTCCGATCCCCGGCGCAACCTTACCACTGAAAACATGAACGCCCAGCACTCCAACAACTACACGATCGGATACGATCCGATCCTTACCCTCGCCATAACGCGGGGAATCTACAAACGCCGCGCCAAAGCCGAATCCAAGGCGCGAAAGATCCAATCCGTTAAAAGCCTCATCACCCGCGTCTTCACCCTTAATTTCCGCAAACCATGAACATCACCACCATCCAAGACCACCTCGCCATCCTCCGCGCCCACAACGAATGGAGGCGCGGTGGCGATGGACCGATGACTAACCCCAAGGCGCTAGGCATCGCCATTGAGGCCGTGTGCGGCGAGCTGGAGGCCATGCAGCGGCAGATCATCGCGGAACGGGCAATGGTTTGTAAGCTGCACCGGAAACTGACGCTGGCGCTTGATGCGCTGGTTGCGAAATAGTTGAGAAACTGCAATTTTATCATTGCACTTCTGCAATCATCCACCAAGATACGCGCATGTCCAACGCCAAACACAAACAAGTCACCAAGGCTCAAATCGAAACGCTCCGCTACATGACTGGTGCAATTTCTGAAATGCCGTCATCATTTATCAATTCAAGGCGATCTTTGATTCGTTCTGGACTGGTTGATGCCAACCGCGACCCCGTTAAAACTTGGGTTGAGCGCCCCACAGTCAACGCAAAAGGCTTGGCGATGCTCGCCTAACCACCCCAGCCGGGGTTCAATCCCCCGGCACACTCTCACCCATAAAAATATGACAGCAAACGAAATCCGAAACCTCCCGACATCGGGAGACATTGAAATCAACCTGGGCCTTTACAAGTTCATTGCGGACGTCCTGCGCGAATCGCTGGAAAACGGCGATGCCGCTCAAGACAAGCGCGAGCTTTACGGCTCATTTCTCAACCAAATGATCGACGTTATGGAAGACTTTGACGCACCCGAAAACACAATAGAGGAGGTGACACGATGAGCCTTCAAATTAGCGGCGAGATCATCGTCATCGCCGATACTCAATCCTTCGCGAGCGGATTCCGCAAGCGGGAATTTGTGATTCGCACGGACGAGAAATACCCGCAAGAAATCAAGCTGGAAGCCGTCAAGGATGGGTGCGACAAGCTGGATTCCTACTCGCTAGGCGATATGGTCAACGTGGATTTTAACATCCGAGGATCCGAATACAACGGCAAGCGGTATGTCTCACTAGCTGCTTGGAAGATCGAAAAGACCAACTAATGAAACGGGACGAGAAGGGGCGGAGAAACTGCCGACGAGTTGGGCTCATATTTGACGACTGGTCGCCTGATGGCAATTGGGCCAATGATAATCTATCGCCGACCGAGGATGATGAGCCACTGGACGATGACGAGTGCCATAATTGGGTTAACAACCCGATCAGGAAACTATTCGACAACCCGGTCAACGGCTCACATCAAAGCTACCTTGAATCCCCTTCTTTTCCCGATCAACCAAATGACCAGCAACCAAATCAAAGCGCGGTGCGCCCAAAAACGCATCGCGCTCAAAGACCTTCTAACCATGGCCGGGGTTAACTCCTCGACATGGTGGAGATGGGAAACTAACCGCTACCAACCCCGCGCTGGCAGCATTGAACGAATCAAACAAGCGTTTGAAAGATTAGAAAAATGAACTACAAGCAACTAAAGGACGACTACATCAAGTTCCTAATGTCGAAAATTCCGCAAGCTGAAGTTGCCGGATTTGAGCCACCATCACCACCTCACGAATCCCTTTTCCCGCACCAAGTTGATATTTGCAACTGGGGAATCCGTGGGGGGCGTCGGGCAATTTTTGCCAATTTCGGACTTGGGAAAACGCGTATCCACTTGCAACTTGCGAAATGGGTTTGTGAAAAAACGGGCGGAAAATTCCTAATCATTTGCCCGCTAGGAGTGCGCCAAGAATTCACACAAAGCGACGGGCCAGCTATGGGCTTGGAGCTTCATTTTTGCAGGACTACCGCCGAAGCTGAGGCATCTGATTCACAAATCATCGTGACGAATTATGAAAGTGTGCGAGACGGTAAGATGGACCCTAACGCTTTCGCTGGCGTTGGTATGGATGAGGCGAGCGTGCTTCGTTCTTTCGGGTCCAAGACCTACCAGACGTTCCTTCCACTATTCAAATCCGTTCCCTATCGGTTTGTTTTTACGGCTACGCCATCGCCAAACCGCTACAAGGAATTGATCCATTACGGTGGCTTCCTTGGTGTCATGGATACAGGCGAAGCCCTCACCCGGTTCTTCCAGCGTGATAGCTCTCAGGCTGGAAACCTAACGCTCTATCCGCACATGGAACAGCAATTCTGGATGTGGCTTGCTAGCTGGGCCGCGTTTATTCAACGACCATCCGATCTAGGGTATTGTGATAAAGGGTATGACTTGCCGCCGATCAAAGTCCATTGGCACAGGTTGGAAGTTGATCACACGAAAGCATGGGAAACGATTGACGGATGGGGGCAAGCTCAAATGTTTTTGGACAACGCCGTAGGGCTTAAAGAAAGCGCTGAGACAAAGCGCGACAGCATCGCGGCACGGGTAAGCAAAGCCGCCGAAATTGTATCAAGCGAATCAGATAGGCATTGGCTAATCTGGCACGACTTGGAAGAAGAGCGCAGGTCGATTGAGAAGCAATTCAAGAATGCAAAAACAGTTTTTGGATCACAAGACCTAGATTTGCGTGAAGACCTCATTATGGGCTTTTCCCGTGGTGAATATCCGATTCTAGCGACAAAGCCAATCATTGCAGGAAGCGGTTGTAATTTTCAGCGGCATTGCGCTGATGCTATCTTCCTTGGCGTAGGATATAAATTTAATGATTTCCTCCAAGCCATCCACCGTATTCACCGCTTCCAGCAACCTCAAGAGGTGAATATCCACATCATCCACATGGCAAGTGAGGATTCCATTGTGGAGGATTTGAAAGCTAAATGGCAGCGACATGAACAACTACAAACGCGCATGACGGCGATCATGCAAAAGTATAAACTATCAATCGAAACAGATATGCAACTAATCAGAACAATGAC
>Ga0105102_10000351_pt1 | contig 13443 bp, 14 predicted proteins | sample PPLLaktember2015_FD_87032 | JGI IMG/M metagenome (GOLD analysis project Ga0105102, IMG submission 87032) | Freshwater sediment microbial communities from Prairie Pothole Lake near Jamestown, North Dakota, USA - PPLs Lake P7 Core (6) Depth... | ecosystem: Environmental > Aquatic > Freshwater >...
CATTGTTCACCTGTTTGTAGTTGCTCTCAAAACTGGCCAGGGCGCCGAAAGACCAGCAGGTACCGTAAGGGTTCTGATCCTGTACCACGGAAACAAGCCCCGCATTTCTGAGGTCCAGTTTGCCTTGTGTCGGCGAACCGTAAATAAAACCGGAAGGGGTAAGGGTAAGGTCTCCGTATGGATGTATCCGGATCGCCCTCTGGAGCAACTCTTTCCGCTTTTTGATATCTTCAAACAATTTCCTTTCCTCGGTCAATGTGATCTGCCGCTCACCGGTGATCTTCTCCATCGGGCGATCCGCCACAGAAGTGAATCCCACGACAAAGGAGAGTTTCTTGGCCGCAATCTCCTGCCGTACCTTGATAAGATCCTGCTTCACCGCTTGCGGGGCATTGACCTCACGCTGCTGATAAAACCCCGGCAATGTTAAAACCTGGGTTGCTGCTGACAGACTGAAAGCCAGTAAAATAATAACAGACAAAAACCTTTTCATAACATCAGAATTTAATGGATAATATACTAACTAAGATTCAACTAATTTCTTTTCCATAAGCGGAGATCATGCAAGCTTTAAAACAGAAAGAATGCTTTAAATAAACAGAAGGTTTCCCTATAGGAATAATCTGAAATTTTCTTTGGTGAACCATACAAAACCGTAATCCGATGTAAAATACAATTTCCAAGGATAATTTCAAAATTTTTTATGATAAACCGTATTTGTCCATCAACATTTCACCATGAAATGGATTTGTTGCCGTATCAAATGTATACGATACGGCTCATCCCGGAAGGTTCGAGGATTTCATTGGCCACCTCCAGGATTTGTTCCGGGGTGATGGCTTCGATCTTACGGAAAACTTCCCGGAAGGGATCCACCTGGTTGTAAAAGAGATAGGTTTTCCCCAGCGACAGCATGAGGTCTTCGTGGTTCTCCCCGGCGATGGCCAGTTGGCCGATCAGTTGTTTTTTTGCCCGGCTCATCTGGAGCGAGCCCAGCTTTTTCTCCCTCACCAACCTGAATTCGTTGTAAACAACCTGAAGGGCCTTATCGAAATTATCGTTATCGGTTCCGAAGTATACGTTAAAGAGACCGGTATCACTGAAGGCGTTGTAGGATGATTCGATGTTATAAGCCATCCCTTTTCTCTCCCGCAACGAGAGGTTCAACCGGGAATTCATCCCCTGTCCGCCCAAAAGATTGTTGAGCAGGATCATAACGATCCGGGAGGGATGAAGGCTGTCGTAGGCAATATTTCCGAGGATGCAGTGAGTCTGGTGAGTTTCTTTCAGAATGGTCTTTTCACGCGGCTGGTAGTCGATGAACTTTTCCCTGGTGCAGGTTCGAAGCTTCCGGGGTGTGATGCCGAAAAAGCGTCCGCAGAGGGTCACCAGTCGTTTAAAATCAATATTGCCCACCGAACTGATGACCATCTGGTCGGTGTGAAAATTGCTGTTGATAAAGCTGAAAATGTCCTCCCTGGTAAAACTTCGTACACTTTCGGAGGTTCCCAGGATACTCCGGGCGATCGGATGGCCGTCGAATACCAGTTCATCGAAATCGTCAAAAATCAGTTCAGAAGGAGAATCCTTGTAGGAATTGATTTCTTCGGCGATGACTTCCTTTTCCCTGTCCAGTTCCCGTTCAGGAAAAACACTGTTGAAGAGGATATCGCTGAGCAGTTCAGCGGCACGGGGATAATATTCCGTTAAAAAAGTGGCATAAAGGGCCGTTTCCTCCTTGGTGGTATAGGCATTGAGTTCACCCCCGACATCCTCCATGCGGCTGAGGACATGGTACGCTCTCCTTGTTTTGGTACCTTTAAAGATGCAGTGTTCAATGAAATGGGCCATTCCATGTTCATTCACCGATTCGTCACGCGATCCTGTATTAAGTACAATTCCCAGATGTCCCACCGGGCCGTTGTCGGGCTGGTGGATCAGTCGGATACCGTTGGGAAAAGCATGGGTGAGCAATTCGGAATGAGCCATCTTTTGAATAAGAGGGCGTAAAGGTAGAAAAATCAGCTGATAAAAAAAGGGCATGAATCTCGTGGACACGTGATAGCTCGTTCTGCTAAAAATAAGTATTCACAGCGAATTCAAATTGATTGATCACTAGCGCTCATAAATATAATATGTAGCTCAAATAGCTCCATTTATGAGCTTTAAATATCTGCGAAATGAGCTATATTTTTTAGGTTCTTCAACAATTCCGGATGGACAGACCCCACCTTGGTGAAGGCATCACGAAATCCTGTGAACAGTTGGTGACAAGAACTCCTTTTTTGTATTCATTAAACCAGCGTTACTAAAATGCCTGTTTACCTCATTGATCAACCTGTAAGGCCGGTTAAATGCCTCTTGTGTAATTTTAAAGTATTCAGCCAATTTTCTAATCGAATCTTTTGATAATCCTTTATGATAGTTTAAAACCTTTGAAATTGTTCCTTTTGACAAACTTAAGATATCAACTAAATCCCGGGCATTTAAATTGTGCTCATTCATTAATGCTTTTAACAATTCAATCGGGTTTAAATCATTCAATGAATTGTGCTCGACATCCCATTTCTCTATTAACAGTGTAAGTAATTCAATTTCATCATGAGTTGACTGATCCTCATGTGTAACCAAATCTTCGAGAATTTCGCAATATTTATGATACTGCTCTTTGCTCTTTATAATTTTAAATTTTAAAGTTTCCATTTTTGATCATTTTTATATCTTAAATCAATAAGTACTTATGCCATATTGTTTTCCTTCTTTGCAGAGTTGTGAATACTCTGCATGTGTACCAATCCATTTTACAAACAAGTGGATTTGGCTATCTCCAAAATGATATTTACATATTAATCTATAATTGTTTCCTCCTATATTAAATACAACCCTCTGCGAACCATTCCCCAAAATGTCAGCGCTCTTAAAGGTTGAAATAATTTCATTGGGCTCATCCCAATCTGCTCGTTTCAATATAGACAGCCATATCTCAAAGGATACTCTACTCCGGGCATTTTTTAGGATATAGTCCTCAATTGTCTGCTTTTTTATCAAATGTATTTTCATATACTTTGCAAAAATACGAAATAAGTTTCACAAAAGGAAACTACATAAGAAATCATTCCATTATCTGGATAGGATAATTCTTTAATTCCTTTTAACTTTACTTATTCTGATCCGAACCTAAAAAATTGAATTATTAAATCTCAAGACCACCTGATTATGAAAACACTTAAAATAATTCTATTTATCATCCTGGCATTAGTTGTCATTTTATGCCTGGCAGGTCTTATTTTCCTGAATAACCTGAAAAAAGGGGCCATTCCCGACTACAACAAAAATGAACAAGTCAGCGGACTGAAAGAGGAAGTCACCATTTACCGTGACACCTTTGGAATACCCCACATAATAGCCAAAAATGAAAGCGACCTATACCGGGCCACCGGATATGTGATGGCACAGGACAGGTTATGGCAGATGGACTTTCTCAGACATGTATCCCAGGGCAGGTTATCGGAAATTTTTGGAAAAGATATGGTAGAATCCGACCTGCTGCTGAGGTCACTGAGGATTCCTGAAAAATCGGTAAAAATACTTGCCATTTCGAATTCAGAGGTTGCAGAGTCATTAGAAGCCTTAGCCGATGGCATCAATCAATACATCAAAAACCACAAACTGCCCCCTGAATTCAGAATTCTCGGATACAAACCAGAACCCTGGGAACCAGAACATTCCATCAACCTGATTGGCTATATGTCGTGGGATCTCACCTCGGGATGGGGGTCCGAAATGCTGCTTTATCAGCTTCAGCAGGTAATTAACAAGGATCAGCTCAATGATTTAATTCCGGATACAAGTATTTACACCACCCCTGTTTTCACTGACTTTACCAGTTCTGGTAAGGAAGTCGCTGAAATCCTGCAAGGTGTCTCCGAAAAATTAGCAGGGGTTGGAGCCGAAATTTTTTCAGGAAGCAACAACTGGGCTGTTTCTCCGAAAAAAAGCAAAACCGGCAGCTCCTTTCTTGCCAGCGACGCTCACCTTGGCTTCGCAGCTCCCGGAATCTGGACACAAATACACCAGGTTATCGAAGGTAAGTTGAATGTTACCGGAGTTTTCCTGCCCGGATCTCCTTATGCTAGTAATGGGCATAATGATTCCATCGCATGGGGAATGACCAATGTTTCGGTCGATGACATCGATTTTTACCGTGAAACAATCAACAACGACAGCACAAAGTATTTTTTCAACCATGAATGGCATAGTCTCACCATTAAAGAAGAAGTGATCAGAATTAAAGGAGGAGAGGAGAAAAAATTCAGGTTGCTTTTTACCCACCGGGGCCCGATTATCAACCAGTTCAGAAAAATAAAAGGAGAACCCATTTCGTTCAGGTGGATTGGCAATGAAATGAGCAACGAAGGGCTCGCTCTTTATAAACTGAATCGGGCGAAAAACTGGGAAGAATTCCTTGATGCCGTGAAAGATTTTAAATCTGTCAGCCAGAATATTGCTTATGCGGATCAGAAGGGGAATATCGGGTTGCAAACGTGTGCAGGTGTGCCCATCAGGGAAGGCGACGGGATCACTATTTACCCGGGCGACACTTCAAAATACGACTGGAAAGGGCTTGTACCCTTCGAAGAATTACCTTTCGAATTCAATCCTGCCCGGGGCTATGTTTCCTCAGCCAATAACAAAACCGTTCCAAACAGTTATCCTTATTATATAAGTCATTGGTTTGCGAAACCATACCGAATTGACCGTATAAGGAAAATGTTGGAAGAAAAGGAAAAGTTGGGAACTGAAGATTTTCAGGCCATGCAGGCTGATTCAAAATCGAAGCTGGTTGAATGGATTTTACCCTTTTTGCTCAACTCCCTTAAAGAAACAAAACAATACAACGAGATTCAAATGTCAGCCAGGCAGAAATTGCAGCTTTGGGATGGGAAATTATCTGCAACTGGATGCGAAGCTGCAATTTTCGAAATTCTCTATCGCCGTGTCCTTGAAAATCTGATCAGGGACGACCTTCCCAAAGATCTTTTTGAAAAACTGATGGGAAACCGGTTAATGCTCGATGACCTGATCATGAATATTCTGCCGGAAATGACTTCCTTATGGATTGATGATAAAACAACTGCTGAAAAAGAATCGTTCGACGACATCGTTATGCGGTCTTTCACTGAAACTGTAAATGAACTGACCGGATTGCAGGGTGCTGATCCCGAAAAATGGGAGTGGGGAAAACTGCATACACTTACCTTGAACCACCCGATGGGAAGTGTGAAAATGCTGGATAAGGTTCTGAAATTAAACCGCGGACCATTTGAAGTTCAGGGTGGTAAGCACACCGTTTGTCCTTATGCCTACAATTACAACAATCTGTACAAAGTCAACCACGGAGCCTCACAGAGGCATATTTTTGACCTGAGCAACTGGGATGCTTCAAAGACTGTTATCCCGACAGGTGTTTCCGGAATTCCCGCAAGTCCCTATTACTGCAACCAAACCTCGTTATACATTCAGAATAAGTATCATGCCGATCCGTTTTCATTAGATGAAGTAAAAAAAGCCGCCAGGTTCGAAATGAAATTAATTCCTTAAAGTATCATTATATCCAGCAAAATCACTGTCAATGGTCAGAAACATAGGAGTTATTCAAAATTTCAACTGGCAATTTAGTCAGGTTCATTCAAAAAGGTCAATGGAATACGTTTAGTATATACAAAAATGATATACCTTTGTGGAAATAATTTTCAATCAATGAAAACAGTTTCTCTTAAAATTGATGAGTCCATTTTCGGTGAGACCGAAAAGATTCTGGCTGTAATGAAAAAACCAAGAAACAGGTACATCAATGAGGCAATTGAGTATTACAACAAAGTGCAGAAAAGAATAATTCTGGAGAAAAAATTAAGAAGGGAATCGGAAATTGTAAAATCGGATTCTATGGAAGTACTTAAAGAATTTGAGGAACTTGGCTATGCAGACTAAACAATTCGAAATCTGGATCGCTGATTTGAACCCTCAAATCGGGACAGAGTCAGGTAAAACAAGACCTGTGCTCATCGTGCAGACAAACCTGCTCAACAAAATCCCGCATCCATCAACTATAATCTGCCCTATTACAACCAATGTCAGAAAAGAGTCTGAAATATTAAGGGTACACCTTAAAAAAGGGATGGCCAATATGCAGGAGAGTTGTGATATTATGATGGACCAGTTGAGGGCAATTGACAACTCAAGATTAATTAAAAAAGTGGGTGACTTGCCCGTTGGTTTGGCTGATATTGTAAAGGAGAACATCCAATTAATTTTAGAAATCGAATAAGTCCCAAAAAATTTTCAACCACCATAAAAGTCGCCATTTTTATAAACTATTTATAAGTTTTTAGATTCAAATACGGTCATGATATGCTAAGAATGTAAGAAATAAAAAAGGCTGCACCGCTGCAACCCTTATAAACACTTGATTTTCTTTGTGGTGCCACCAGGAATCGAACCAGGTGTATATTCCGATTTAAATTGACCCCCCATTCCGGGCAAATTGACCGCTTTGAAGAGCATTTTTTGCCTGACATTCCGGCAATATTGAACCCCCTGAGAGTTAAATTTTTTCTGACATTCCGGCATATTGACCCCTCTGAACGGTTTGACTTTTTCCTTTGGTCCAGTATTTCAATAATAATTTTCATGGGGACGGTAAAAAAATGAACCATATCTTGATAATTATACCAATTATTGGTAATTTTGGGAAAAATTGATAAAACATGAACAGAAACACTTCCATTTCAATAGGAGACTATTTTGACAATTTTATTCAAAACAGAATATCTGCAGGGCGTTTTAAAAATGCAAGTGAAGTAGTCCGGGCAGGATTGAGACTTTTAGAAGAAGAAGAAAACAAGATCATTGCTTTAAGAGCATCCATTCAGGAAGGGATCGACAGCGGAATTGCAGTTGATTTCAATCCTGAGTCCCATTTGGAAAAGTTAAAAGCTGAAAAGAAATTGAATGGCTAAGTATAGATTGACAAATAAAGCAGTTGATGATTTAACTCATATTTGGAATTACACCTATTACGAATGGTCTGAAAATCAAGCAGACATATATTATCAGATGCTTTTAGAAAATTGTAACGAACTTGCATATCATCCTGATTCAGGCAAAAAATATTCAGAAGTTACAGAAAACTTATTGGGATTCAGAGCGGGACGACACCTCATTTTTTACCGCAGAATGGAAGGGGATGAAATAGAAATCACCAGAATTCTGCATGAACAAATGGATTTAAGGAGCAGGTTAAAAGAGAAATAATCCCCACATTATGATGACCGTTGTATTTAAGTTATTTAATCATTCAAATATGCAGCAATTTGGGAGCGTAACTTCTTAACATCGCCTGCCTTCATTGCTGTTGTTTTATTAACGGGAAAAATTTCAACGGTTACCTGATGAATCTTTCCGGTGAATTTGTTATCATCCTGTTTATAGTCTTCTGATACAGGTGTTTCATGGTCAGCGCCCACGTTAATGCCTTCATCGGCAGAAAAAGCATACGGTACAGTTCTCGGAATTTTTCCTTCTCCTACTTTTTCATCGTCCACATACAAAGTGCAGGTGCCTCCCGAACCCGGTTTAGGTTCATCCATCTTATATTCATATTTAAGGATATGATGTCCTGCAGGAATCGTTTTTGCAGAAGTGACAGTGGTTCTTTGCAAACCCACAAAGTTGTACTCATGCTTTAACTTCCCACCTTTCATGTAAAATGTCCATCCTCCAAAACGACCTGCCTGAGAAATGATAACCCCGTCGGTAGTTGTATTGAATAAATCAACATCGGCTGTTATGGTGTAAGTCACATTTTTGGTATTGATACCTGCCATTTCTGCAACATTCATACCATCATAAAGTGTTAATGAAGTTCGCGATCCCATTAAGTCGGGTCTGCCTGCCATTGCAGGATTAAATCGTTCGTAAAGTCTGTCGTCCAATGGCAACACGTTATACTTTTTGGCTTCTTCCATAAACAAGGCCTGAAGTTCCTTAAGTTTATCGGGGTGAGCTGCTGCCAGATCATTTGCTTCGCTAAAGTCTTCGTTCACGTTGTATAATTGCCATACATCTTCATCCAATGGTCCTTTTGGTTGCCCCCAGGCTTCTTTATGAATGGTGCGTGCTACCCATCCTTCATGATATATTGCACGGTTTCCAATCATCTCAAAATACTGCGTGGTATGTTTGGTCGGAGCATTTGCATCATCAAAGGAATACAACATGCTTGTACCTTCGATCGGTCGTTGTTGAATACCATTAACCATAGCGGGAGCAGGTAATTTGCATGCTTCGTATATGGTTGGAGCAATATCAATAGCATGACAAAACTGACTGCGTATTTCCTCTTTTGACTTAATCCCTTTAGGCCAGGATACAACAAGACCATTGCGAGTACCTCCAAAATCGGATGCTACCTGTTTGGTATAGGCAAAGGGTGCATCTCCGGCCACAGCCCATCCACATGCGTAATGTGGATAGGTCGTCGGGTCGCCCCATTTATCCATATTCTTATAAATATCATCGAAATTTTCAGTTACATAATTCAGCGCAGTCATTTCATTATAAACACCTGTCATAGTGCCTTCTCCGCTTGAACCGTTATCGCCAACAATATAAAAAACAAGGGTGTTTTCGAGTATTCCTTTTTCTGTAAGTGCATCTAATAACCTGCCCACTTCATGGTCGGTAAATTCGGCAAAACCAGCAAAAACTTCGAATTGGTGTGCAAACAATTGCTGTTCCTTTTTGGTTAAAGAATCCCAATCTTTTATGGCAGCGGGCTTCGGGGCAAGCTTTGTCCCTTCCGGTACAATGCCCATTGCAATTTGACGTGCTAAAGTTTGCTCGCGCAATTTATCCCAACCCATATCGAATTTACCTTTGTATTTATCAATCCACTCTTTGGGGCAATGATGCGGAGCATGTGTCGCGCCAGTTGCAAAATAAGTAAAGAACGGTTTGTCAGGAGTGAGGGTTTGCTGTGCTTCAATCCAGGCAATTGCTTTGTCTGTCATATCAGTTGTGAAGTAATAATCGGGAGTCTTTGGCGTTTCAATCTCTGTTACACCATCATAAATTTTAGGTGCCCATTGATTGGTTTCTCCACCAATAAAGCCGTAAAAATGGTCGAAGCCGGAATGTGTAGGCCAACGGTCGTATGGCCCCGAAACCGAAACTTCCCACGCCGGAGTTTCATGATACTTACCAAAAGCGGCTGTGCTGTATCCATTCATACGCAAAACATCAGCCATGGGTGTAATATTATCAGGTCGTATGCCGGTGTTACCCGCAAATGCAGTAGCCGTTTCTGTAACAGTACCCATATTATTGCTATGATGGTTGTAGCCTGTAAGCAGAGAAGTGCGTGTCGGGGAACAAAGAGCAGTGGTATTGAAGTTATTATACTTCAGACCGTTTCTTGCTAATGTATTGAGAACAGGTTCATTCACCGGACCACCAAATGCATCGGACACACCGAATCCCTGGTCGTCAATTAAAATAATTAATACGTTAGGTGCGCCTTTTGGCACCTTCACTTCGAATCGTGGTGGTGGAGTTGCTTTGCGGGCATCCAATTCGGTTTGAGCCGGATAATAAGGTTCATGAATTGGAAGTACCGTCCGGTTTAATGCACCGGTTGCAGTTTGTACTCCAGTTGTATCATTTTTCTGCTGGGGTGAGTTGCAACTGAAAGCTAATGCTGCCATTGCAACAAGCAGAAGGGAAGAGAATTCAGTTTTGTTTTTCATAGTTGTTTCTGTTTATTAAGTGTTAAAGGTATAATACATTTAGGTAATATCATAATACTACTCATTTAAGCCAAATGAACTTATTAATTTAAACACATGAAAATGCAAGAAACAAAAAAGGGCTGCATCGCTGCAACCCTTATAAACACTTTCTTTTCTTTGTGGTGCCACCAGGAATCGAACCAGGGACACACGGATTATCAGACAACCGTCTTAAGGCCTTATTGTGCTGAAATTCATTTATTTATGTACTGGCATTTTTCATTTATAATCTATTTAAAAGCGCAAGTCATTAATTATTTATGTTAAACAGAAACATGGATAAATCATTTTAATTTGATCAAGAAACAAAAGCCTGTAAATTCGAATTAATTGCATGTTAATAAAAGCATTTTTTCATTTTGCGAATTTATAAATGCCTCTATTCAAAGTTCTGACCCATACTGCATCCCGAAAATCATCAAATACCATGTCGGCTATTCCGTCGTCTTCAGGTAATTGGTTAATCTTGGTCCATGAATAACCATCAAAGGTTAGTAACTGGTTTTTATAAAATGCCATGTTATTTGTTTGCTCCGCAATCACATACAATTTATCACCATTGGAAAACAACTTCCGGACGGCACCTTTAAGTACATTATTTTCATCATATTGAGGTTTTACCGTTTGCCAATTCTCTCCGTCAAATTTCATGAGTGAAACAGGGAGATTATCAAAACCTGTCCCAATCCATAGATTATTATTTACATCTGTTGTCAAACACCAAATTCTTTGAGAAGTAACTTTTGAATTTGTGGGATTATACCAAACCCAGTTATTTCCGGATATTTTGAGAACACCCTTTTCATCCATCGCAATCCAGATATTATTCTTACTATCAATATGAATATTAGTCATACTTGATTTTGGCAGCGATGAATTTTCAGGGGTAAATAATTCTACATTTAAATTACTATCAATTTTGTATAAGCCATGTGTGTAACCCCCTGCCCAAATATTGTTATTATTATCCACTGCAAAAAAGTTAAACAAACCATCGTCCGCAGATAATTCCAAAATCTTCTTGATTATTTGTCCTGCTCTTCGAAATATCGTTTTCCCATTTCTCGCCCATAGATTGTTATTTTTATCAAAAATTATTTCATCAGCAGGTACGAAATTACCATCTAATATTTCAAAGTCACTTGTTTCAGATTCTCTTTTCGACAGATAAGACTTTGAGGGAATGGAACTGGACCAAGGTTGAAATTTAACAGAAGTATTAATTTCGCTCGTAACAAAATAGAAATCTTTTTCGTTGTCTATTTCCATTTCCATGATATGCTTTCCGGGCATTTTATCTGAAATCTTAAGTTGGTCATTAAAATTCTCATTATCGCAAGAAGTTAAAAATGAGATCAGAAACAATAAAACAAAAGGTTTTGAGATTTTCATAATGGATTGGTTTTATTGAAAGACGTTGCTCTTGAAATAAAAGTTGCGTTTTGAATTTATTGCTCCTTTAAAAGAATGCCAAAAGTAAAGATGTAATTCCAAATTTTCCGGGAATCTTTTCAATCATTACTGATATTTTCCGGCTGTCTTTTTTCTTTCCAGAAACCAAGCAACCGCCGCAGCTGCAAAACAGGTAAAACCATCAAACAACGTCACTCCGGGTCTAACAGCACTTTTAAACCGGAACGAACCATTCTGGCAGACCAATAAAACATATCATTTACAAATCTTCTTCATTGTTTTTTTGTACGTTTGTGTAATGGAAGACTCTGATAAATACAAAGAATGGTTCTATCAGTCTGACTATGACTTAGAAACTGCTCTGGATATGTTCAAATCAGGGAGAAACGTATATTGTATTTTCATGTGTCATCTCTCTTTGGAAAAAGCATTAAAAGGAGTGTTACTTAAAAAAACAGGAGAATACCCGACTAAATCGCATAGCCTGATGTATTTTGTTGAAAGGCTAGATCTGAAAATGAGCGAGTCATACTATGAATTTCTTTTCATGCTCAATAAAATTTCTGTACCAACCCGTTATCCGGATGATCTTAGAAAATTGTCTTTGTCCTATTCAAAAGAACGTACTGAATCACTATTAAATCAAACAAAAGAAGTTCAATTATGGATAAAGAAACAATAAATGAAATTATTGAATTCCTTAAGCAAGCATTGTTGAAGAATGGTATTCATGTGGGTGGTATAGCTTTGTTTGGATCTGCATTACACGGAAACATGGATTTAGAGAGTGATATAGACCTGATTATCATTTCATCAGATTTTACAGATCTTGATATTTTTGAAAGAGCAAGGCTTACGATGAAATCGGAAACTGAGACCTTGAAAAAATATAAAATTCCAATGGACATTCTAAATCTTTCCCCGGAAGAATATGCTAATTCAAATGCCAGATTATTTTACCAAAGTAAAGTTGTGGCATAAAAGGAGTTCTCCAGAACGGTTGCCATTTATTTATAAACAATTTATAATCTTTTAGCTTCAAATACTGTCATTTTATGCTTTAAATGCAAGAAACAAAAAAGGGCTGCATCGCTGCAACCCTTATAAACACTTGATTTTCTTTGTGGTGCCACCAGGAATCGAACCGGGGACACACGGATTTTCAGTCCGTTGCTCTACCTACTGAGCTATGGCACCTTATTTTTTGGTGCGACAAAAATAGTCAAAAATTGATAATTGCAAAGGAAAAATCTTCTGCTGCCTGTTTTTTTAAGTTTTTTGCAGCGAAACACCCGATCAGCTTTTAATATTGATCTCTTGACATTTTCATCAGCACCCTGAAATTTCCTCCTGTCTTCAACAGTTCAGTATCGGCAGGCAACAGGTCATATTGGCCGATTGCTTCCGGATCCACCCAACTGAAAGCCTGATGCTCATGCAAGACAATGGCACCGACACCTGAGCGGCATACGTAAGGGATCAACCTGACCGTCTTGTCAGGATACTCATACTCTACCGGCTCAAGAAGGGTAAGTATTTCCACCCTGATTCCCAGTTCCTCCATGATTTCCCTGACAATGGCCTCTTCAGGAGATTCACCCGGATGAACCTTCCCACCCGGAAATTCCCACTTCCCGGGATGCTTCGATCCCTGCCCATGCTGTACAATCAGCAGTTTACCCTTCTCAATGATCAGGGCACAAACGACGGCAATATGCTTCGGTGTTCTCATGTTGTCAAGTTGTCAGGTTATCCGGTTGTCCGGTTGTCAAGTTATCTGGTTGTCCGGTTGTCAAGTTATCTGGATATCCGGTTGTCAAGTTATCAAGTTGTCCGGTTGTCCGGTTGTCAAGTTATCCGGTTGTCCGGTTGTCAAGTTATCTGGTTGTCCGGTTGTCAAGTTATCAAGTTGTCCGGTTAAAGGTTACAGAACCTGATAACATGATAACATCACAACCTGAGAACATCACAACCTGATAACATCACAACCTGATAACATCACAACCTGAGAACATCACAACCTGAGAACATCACAACCTGAGAACATCACAACCTGATAACATCACAACCTGATAACCTGACAACCTGATAACCTGACAACCTGATAACTTTTTAGTACAGCAATTTCCCAAGATTCTCAAACCGTTTGGCATAATCGTTCATGGAGTGCCGTATCACTTCC
>Ga0105102_10000352_pt1 | contig 13442 bp, 11 predicted proteins | sample PPLLaktember2015_FD_87032 | JGI IMG/M metagenome (GOLD analysis project Ga0105102, IMG submission 87032) | Freshwater sediment microbial communities from Prairie Pothole Lake near Jamestown, North Dakota, USA - PPLs Lake P7 Core (6) Depth... | ecosystem: Environmental > Aquatic > Freshwater >...
CAGCATTCTGTACAGATTTACGTCGCGTGCGAGCACCGAATATTTATGGTGGCTCCATAGCTGCTGAGCATTTTCCGGCAGAGTGATCCGCCCCTGCTCATTGTCCCGATATTTTTCTTTCAGTATCTGAAACTGACGGTAGGGTTCGTTGATATATCTGTCCGGCCATGCGTCTTTTCCCGTGCGGATTGAAACAGGTGATCTGTCGGTAAAGCCTCTCAACGCCATTTCGGATGCAAGCAGCCGGTGACGCTGCCTTAAGGCCCATCCATAACCGACCCAGCGAAGGGTTTCGGGGTGTTTGGAATATCCTATCTTCCCGTTTACAATAATCGATACGATTCCATGCAATTCACGGTGCTCACCGAGCAGACTCAGCCGGTTTAAATATCCCGGATCAATGTCCCAAATCCTCATTATGTTTCCTTGAGAATTATCCTATTCAGATAAATCAATCCATCTTCCGTTTGTCAGTGGCTCAAGATCAGCCGGATTCAGTTGAAAAAGTGCAGAAGGAGTGCCGGCAGCGGCCCAAATCGATTCATGTTTCTTCAGGTCCGGATCTAATATGGTTACAAGGGGTTCATTATGGCCTGCAGGTGGTACTCCACCGATAGCATATCCGACTCTTTCCTTTACAAAAGCTCCATCCGCTTTGCCTAGTTTGAGGCCCGTCTCTTTTTCGATTTTCGCTAAATCAACCCGATTTGAGCCGGACGCGATGACAAGAACCGGAAGGTCAGTATTCATTTCTCTGAACACGAGAGATTTAGCTATCTGAGCCACTGCACACCCAACGCTGTCAGCGGCCTCCTGAGCGGTCCTTGTTGAACGGGGCAGCTCCTTAACCTCAAAGGAGAAGCCCTTTGCTGAAAGGAATTCCTGTACACGTTTTGCACTGTCACTTAATTTTGACGCCATATATTTGTTCCTTTGAAAAATATAATGTTACGCTTCATTTCTTCTCCTAATTTGAAGTTGTTATTACCCGCCCACGAGATGTAAAAGAAATGCCTTGCTGAGATTGTGTACCAATCATTATTGATTCAACAATAGGCGGATTAACAAATTTGTCGGATTTCCATTCAACCATAAAATTAGCACCCGATCCTCCGGTTTCGTCACTTTGCGGCACGATATAGCGTAATGATTCCAGTGGGTATAGAGTTATTGGTTTGTCCAAATATTTTTTCAAGAGCTTCCCTCGCGATTCATAATAATCAACTGCGGTGATTATGATTTGATGCTTTGGATCAATGTTTCTGATGCTTAATGTTACAGTCAATAAGAATTGTTTTTCACGATCACCACTGTAAATATGTGAATAAGCAGGCACATAAATTATCTGGTCTTTCGAAAGGATTGTTGTGTCATCAGCATGGGCAAAAGATAAATAGTTACTCAATGCGACAAACATGAAGAGAAACAGATATAAACAACATGTCTTTTTCATAATAACTCCTTTCTAATCAAATATTATCAATAAACTCCGCCAGCTTTTTAAAATCATTCCTTTCCCGCTTGTTGCCGACCACAGCCACCATATCTCCTGCCTTGAAGTGATAATCCGCTTTGGGGTTTGAATGGAATGCTCCTTCGCGGATAATCCCCACAACCGACGCTCCGGTTCTTGTTCGCACAGCGCTCTCTTTGATGCTCTTATTGATTAGCGGGCTCTCATTCATGAGAGTAACCCATGAAATTTCCAGCATATTTTTTATGTTGTCGAGCTTGGTAAGAAGCTGATTGTCCCTGTTTGACTCATAAATCGGGGCATATAGCTTCTGCCGCACGGCATCCGTATATTCCTGAATGACGGCCACGGGAATCTCAAGATGAAGGAGCGCCTGCCGGGCGATTTCAAGCCCCGCCTCCATTTCCGGGAGCACGGCCATGTAAACTCCGGTTTCGTACAGGGCCTTTGACTGGTCAACGCCTTCCGCTCTGGCGATAATGTGCAGTTCCGGATTAAGGTGGTGCGCCTGTTTTACAATACTCTGTGACGTCACAACAGACGGGGTGGTTATAAGAAGGAGTCTTGCAGCCTCCAGTTTCGATACTTCAAGAACGGTTTCCTGGCTCATATCTCCGTAAATAACCGGAAATTTCGCATCCCTGCATTCCTCCATCCTCTGATAATTGAGCTCGATGATCACGAAGGGCAGATTAAGCTGCGTTAATACCTGCGCTATGTGCTGACCTACTCTTCCTCCTCCGGCGATTACGACATGCTCCTTCAGCCCGGAATCCGGTATGTTGTCAGTCTGCATCGGCTCATATTTGAACAGCCGTTTTTTCAATTTATATATGCGCGGTGCGGCAGAAGAAACAAAAGGCGTGAGAACCATGCTTAAAACGGATACCGCAAGAACAAGCGAATAGGCATTCTGGTCAATAGATCCCGTGTCGAGCCCGAGGCGTGCAAGTACAAATGAAAACTCGCCGATCTGAAAAAGGCCTAAGCCGACTGCAATCGGCACAATGTTTATATATCCGAATAAAAAGGCGAGAACCGAAAAAACAGAGCCTTTGAAAATGCCGATGACAATAACAAGTGATAGAATCTTTCCCCAGTTTGCAAGCAGAAAACCAGGATCAAGAAGCATGCCGACAGATGTGAAAAATAGAAGTCCGAAAATATCCCTTAATGGAATGATGTCGCTTAAAGCCTGGTGGCCGTAATCGGATTCGCTCAGGACCATGCCGGCGACGAATGCCCCGAAAGCAAATGAGAGCCCGACAAGATATGTTGAGTATCCGATGCCGAGTCCTATTGCGGTTATTGAAAGTATGAAAAGCTCTCTTGAGTTCCACCCGGCAACATGGGCAAGCAATCGGGGAAGGAGCTTTCTTCCGAGATAAAGCATCAGAATAAGGAAAATGACCGATTTTAAAACGGCCATGGCAAGCAGGGGCAGGCCCGCCGCTGGGTTGCTCAGTTGCGGGAGGATAATCATCATAGGGATGATGGCAAGATCCTGGACAATCAGCATCCCTATCATTACCCGACTTGAAAGGGTTCCGACAAGCCCTCTGCTCATGAGGGTCTTTAATGTCACCATTGTGCTTGAAAGGGAGATCAAGGCACCAAGCCACAGGGAGCTTCCCGATGACCATCCCAGGTATCTGCCGATGAAAAAGCCTATTCCGATCGTAAGAAGGATCTGAATCGGAGTTCCGATAAGGGCTATATTCCTGACAGGTTTTAATTCGCTTAAGGAAAATTCGAGTCCGAGCGCAAAGAGAAGAAGAGCGACACCTATTTCGGCGAGAAGCTCTATTTCATGTATATCGCCGACCGTAATGCCGCCGGTGTAAGGTCCGACAACAATGCCTGCGAAAATGTATCCAAGAATAAGAGGCTGCCTCATTTTCTGAGCAATGAGCGCGCCGATAAGGGCGGCAACCACAATTATCACAATGTCAGCGGCTAATCCCATGACTAAAATCCCGGTTCAGGATATCCAATACCCAAATAATTTAACGATCTCTCATCGGAATATATTTTTAAGAATCGCCATATATCCGTATAGTGTAGTTTTTTCGGTGAAAAAGTTAACAGAAGAACGGTTTAAAGTCAAACCGTCAGAAATGGTTGGTCAGAAATGGTTGACGTTAAGGAGAATATCTCATAAAGTGTGCCGGAGTTGATAAATTTATATAACCATATGATATAACAGGAGAAGATAATAATGATAGCTGAGATTCTTTCGACCGGAGACGAGGTTCGTTCCGGAGCGCTGGTGGACAGCAATTCAGCTTATATTGCAGAAGTTCTGGAGGAGGCCGGTTTTGAGGTTGCAAGACATTCCACGGTTGGTGATGATCTTCCCGCCATCTCTTCTGTTCTGAAAGAGATAGGCTTTCGCGCCGATGTGGCAGTTGTTACGGGCGGGCTCGGACCCACAACCGATGATCTTACCGCAGAAGCAGCCGCAAAAGCGGGAGGCGTTGAACTGCGCGAGGATCCAGTCGCTCTTCTTTACATGGAAAATTTCTTCAGGAAGAGAAACTGGCTTATAACAGCCTTGAACAGAAAGCAGGCGCTTCTTCCGGAGGGGGCAAAATGCCTTGAAAATCCGGTTGGGACTGCGCCGGGTTTCGCTCTTAAAATTGGGAAAGGGATTTTTTTCTTTCTTCCGGGAGTTCCTTCCGAAATGAAAAAAATGCTCAACGAAAAAGTGCTTCCTGAGATATCAGGACTGTGGGGAGGATCGAGGGAGTTCAGCCTTGTCAGGAACATATCGACTTTCGGCTTGGGGGAAGCCGCTGTAAATGAGAATCTTCTGGAAGTGATAAAGGATCATCCGAGTGTGAGAGTGGGGCTGAGGGCGACTTTTCCGGAAATACACGTAAAACTTTACGCGCGGGGAAAAGATGAGAAAGAGGTTTCCTCTCTTCTTGATAAGGCGACGGAAGGTGTGGTGGAAAAACTGGGGAACAGGATTCTTTCAACGGCAGGAGAGTCAATGGAAGTCGTGGCCGGCGGTCTTCTTAAGCGGAAAAAAGCTACGCTCGCTGTGGCGGAGAGCTGCACCGGAGGGCTTGTTTCCAATATGATTACCAATATTCCGGGAAGTTCGGATTATTTTCTCTTTTCCGGAGTTGCCTATTCGAATGAATCAAAGATAAAGGCGCTCGGTGTTGACCGGGCGGTAATTGAGAAATACGGCGCTGTTCATGAGGAGACGGCCAAAGAGATGGCGGCCTGCGCAAGAAGAATCGCAGGTGCGACATACGGGCTTTCGACCACAGGGATAGCGGGCCCGTCCGGGGGTACCGCTGAAAAACCGGTCGGAACCGTGTGCATCGGGCTTGCCACCCCGGAAGAGACGAAGGGGTTCCGCTACACATTTCCATTTAGAGACCGTCTAATGAACAAAAAGTTATTCGCTGTTATGGCGCTTGAAATTTTGAGAAGAGAGCTTCAAAAATAAAAAAGGATCAGAGGGTTCAGGAACCCGGGGATTTGCGTGCACAATCTGCCTGGGCGGAGATGTTGGGAGGTCCGGAGTTTTATATGGAAACATTTGTCATAATTTTATGCTCGGCAATAGTAATATATTTTCTTCTTTCTCTTGTTCTGACTTATATCGTTCACCAGTTTCCGAGAAGTCCTGTCGACGATGTTCCGGACTGGGGAAGGGTTGTTGATACCAAAATCCCGGCTCAGGATGGCGGATTTCTTGAAGTATGGAGAGTGGAGCCGGAGGGAAAACCGAAAGGCGTCGTTCTTTTTGCGCACGGCTGGGGACGGAACAGGGGGCGCATGGTGGCGAGGGCGAGAATTTTCGGGGAATGGGGATTTACCACGGTTATTCACAGCGCAAGGGATCACGGAAAGTCGAGCAAACAAAAATTCATGAATGCGGTCAGATTCGCGGAAGATATAGAATCTGTGATGAACTGGATAGGGGAGAGGGTAATTTTGTACGGCCATTCGGCAGGATCGGCCGGAGCCATAATCGCAGCGCAGAGAAATCACGGGAAAGTAAGCCTTCTTTTTCTCGAAGCGTCGTACGCTTACACTAAAGAGGCTTTGACGAGCCTCTACAGATGGTTCAATACTTTTTTTGGGATATTTTTTGCGCCCACGATTCTTTGCTTCATGGATATTTTATACAGGAACAATATAGACAGAATCAGTCCGGCGCTTATTGCGCAGGAGATAAAAATTCCGGTGATGCTCATCCACGGGGAGAAAGACGCAAGATTTCCTTTAAGATTTGCGGAAAAGCTTGTGAAAAGTTTTGAACCAGGCCTGGCGGAGCTTTATGTGGCAAAGGGCGCCGACCACAGCGACTCGAGCCGCACTCCGGGGTACAGAGATGCCGTCCGGAACTTTCTTGACCGGAATCAGGACTGGAAGGTGTGAGGCATAAGGCATGAGTCGAGAGGCGAAAGACGTAAGTTGAAGCACAATATTCGATATTCTGACTTGGAGATTATATGAGCCGCAGCAATATTATAGATGCGGGATGGCTGATTGACGGAACAGGCGGCCCTGTCCGGGAGAAGGTCAGGCTTTGCATTGAAAAAGAGAGAATCCTCTCTGTAACCGATTCAGATGCCGGATATTCCGGAATATCCGGAACAACAGATCTTGGTTCATATACTGTACTGCCATGTCTTATCGACAGCCATGTCCATCTCTCCATGTCGGGAACAGATGATCCGGTTGCCCGCAAGAGGCAGCTTGATGCCGGTTTTAACGAAACAAGAGATTTGATCTCGGAGCATCTTTGGCGGCATTTATCACACGGAGTGCTTGCGGTTCGGGACGGAGGAGAAAAACACGGGCATCTTCAGCGTTACAGGAATGAATTCCATGATATGAAAAAAACGCCTGTCAACATTCGGGTTGCGGGAAGGGCATGGCATCGCGCGGGAAGATACGGCGGGCTGATAGGAAGGCAGCTTGAAAAGAACCGTTCCCTCGCGGAAGAGATTGAAAATGATCCGGAATATAAGGATCATATCAAGATTTTAAATTCGGGCTTGAACAGCCTTAAAGAGTTCGGGAAAGAAACTCTTCCGCAGTTTGGAAGGGGAGAACTTTCGGACGTTGTGAGGATTGCCCGAAAGCGCGGATGCAGAGTTATGGTTCACGCAAACGGTAAAAAACCGGTTTCCGCTGCTGTTGAGGAAGGATGTGACTCCATTGAGCACGGCTTTTTCATGGGAATTGAAAACCTGAAGATGATGGCTGAAAAAGGCATTGTCTGGGTTCCCACGGCCTGCACAATGAAAGCATATTCGGAGCATATGAAACCAGGAAGCCTTGAGCATGATGTTTCGCGAATGAATCTCGATCATCAGTTGGGACAGATTTCAAAGGCAAGAGAGCTTGGCGTCACAATAGCTCTCGGGACGGATGCCGGAAGCACGGGAGTGCATCACGGTTCAGCTGTAAAAGAAGAGATGAAATTATTGATGGCGGCCGGATATTCGCTTGCGGAGGCGGTAAAATGCGCGTCATTAAACGGGGCGGGACTGCTCGGAATAGAAGACTTTGGAGTTATTGCAGAAGATGCCGTAGCAACATTTATTGCGGTGAAGGGAGGCCCTTCAAGCCTTTTGGATTCTGTCAAAACTCCATGTTTGATCTGCCTTAAAGGGAATTTTTTCACTTTGTGAGAAAACGGCTTTTTAAATAAATACTGCAATATCTGGAAAAGGTAAATATTTTATGGGATTGAAAAAAGGGGAATTGATCGAAGTTGAGGTTACCGGCATGGCCTTTGGCGGCAGGGGACTCGCAAAGGTTGACGGCCTTGCTGTTTTCATTGAAAAAGCGGTTCCTCTTGACCGGATTTCGGCACGCATAGTTAAAAAGAAGAAGAGTTTTGCGGAAGCTGTCGCAGTCGAAATAAAGGAACCTTCTCCACACAGAATAAATCCTCCGTGTGAATACAGCGGCTTTTGCGGAGGATGCAGGTGGCAGTTTCTAAAGTATGATCTTCAGCTCGAATACAAAAGAGAGCACGTTAAAGAATCTCTGGAGCATATAGGCTTATTGAAAAATGTTCCCGTGCATCCGGCTGTTCCCTCTGAAAAGATATTCGGTTACAGGAATAAGATGGAATTTTCATGTTCGGACAGAAAATGGCTGCTTCCTTCCGATTTTGCAGCAGGGGAAAAAAGCTTCGGTTTTGCCCTCGGTCTCCATGTGCCTGGAATGTTCGATAAAGTGCTTGACATAAAAGCGTGTCTTCTTCAGCCGGAGGAAGGAAACATTATTCTTGAGGACGCAAAGGCTTTCATGAAAAAATCGGGAGTTCCTCCTTATGGAATTAAATCGCACGAAGGATTCTGGCGTTTTCTGATGCTCAGAAATTCTGTCGCAAACGGAAACTGGATGGTGAACATAATTACTTCAACGGAAGACAGGAAAACAGTCATGCCTCTTGCCGATATGCTGACCGAAAAATATCCGGGTGTGATTTCGGTGATAAACAACATTACTTCGAGCAGAGCGGCTGTCGCAACGGGGGAGTATGAAATAGTCCTTGCAGGTTCTCCATATATAAAGGACAGGCTGGGCAATTTTGAATTTGAAATATCGGCAAATTCTTTTTTCCAGACCAACACGCCAGGCGCCGAAATTCTTTATGAAAAGGTAAAAGAATTTGCCGGCCTTTCCGGTAAAGAAACGGTTCTTGATCTTTACAGCGGCACAGGCACGATACCTGTGTTTCTTTCGGCAGGCGCGGTTATGATAACGGGTCTTGAGATTGTTGAAAGCGCTGTAATGGATGCGAAAAAAAACTGCCGGGCAAACGGCATTTCAAACTGTACATTTGTTCTTGGAGATATAAGAGAGAGCCTTTTAAAAATTGATAAAAAACCTGATGTCATGATAATTGACCCGCCGAGAGCAGGGATGCATAAGGATGTTGTAAGGCAGGTTGCGGATATGGCACCGGAAAAAATTGTTTATGTATCCTGCAATCCGGCCACTCTTGCAAGAGATCTGCTCATGCTGAAAGGGCATTATGAAGTTATGGAAGTCCAGCCTGTTGATATGTTTCCTCACACATTCCACATCGAATCCGTGGCAAGGCTTGAAAAAAGAAAATGATTGTAAAAATAATGTAAAACATATGATTTATTTTGCAATTTGAAACTGATGTATATAGATGGCCCGGATAGTCAGACCCTTTGATACAATAATTGCAGATGAGACTGTTTTTAAGGAATTTCAGAATGGATTTCCCACCGCTTAAAATAGGTGATCTGGTAAGCCGTATTCCCATCATTCAGGGTGGAATGGGGGTCGGCATTTCACTGGCCGGTCTTGCTTCGGCTGTAGCCAATGAAGGCGGTATAGGAGTAATTGCAGCCGCAATGATCGGCATCGACGAACCTGATATTTCAGTCAACCCCACAGAAGCCAATATCAGAGCTCTTAAGAGGGAGATAAGGAAAGCGCGGAAGTTGACGGGCGGAATTATCGGGGTAAACATAATGGTCGCCATGACTCATTATGCCGATCTCGTTAAAGCATCTGTTGAAGAAGGTGTTGATATAATTATTTCAGGCGCCGGGCTTCCGATGGATCTTCCGGGATATCTTGAAAACGGCGCAAAAACAAAGCTTGTTCCGATCGTTTCTTCTGGCAGGGCGGCCAGGCTTATCTGTCAGAAATGGCTGGCAAAGTACAATTATCTCCCTGACGCGTTTGTTGTGGAAGGGCCCAAAGCCGGCGGTCACCTCGGTTTCAAAAAGGAACATATTGATGATCCTGACTATGCCCTGGATAAATTGGTCAGAGAAGTGATCGATACGGTAAAACCTTTTGCAGCAGAGCGAGACAGAACCATTCCAGTCATAGCCGCAGGAGGAGTCTATACAGGCTCTGATATCCGTGAAATGTTGAATCTGGGAGCATCCGGTGTTCAGATGGGAACCCGTTTTGTGGGAACCTACGAATGTGATGCAGACCAAGGCTTCAAGAATGCTTATCTCAATGCCGGAAAAGAAAATCTGGTTATCATCAAAAGTCCGGTGGGACTCCCCGGACGTGCCATAAACAATCAATTTCTACATGAAGTTGAAAACGGCACCAAAAAACCCTTCAGATGTCCCTACCAGTGCATCAAAACATGTGATACGGATAAAAGCCCTTATTGCATTGCCCTGGCGCTTGCAGCCGCAAAAAGAGGAAAATTTAAAAACGGCTTTGCCTTTGCCGGCGCAAATGCTTACAGGGTCAATGAGATTGTCTCTGTCAAGGATCTGTTCAGCTCTTTGCAGGGTGAGTATGATAAGGCTTGTCTATCATAATCCCGATCATTTAACTTCATCAAAACGCGGCATATAAAATCCTTTGACATAAAACATACCGTCATCATTTTATTCAGACGGCCGTCTCTTAATTTTCTCGACAAAGAATAATTTATATCCTAATGAGTTGATCATCGGGCCAGTTCCATTTTATTCCAAAAAGGCGGTAAGATAAACAATGTCAAACGATAACAAACCGAAAAGCAGAGACTCCCGCCGCTGGATGGTTTTTTTCATAATATCGCTGATATATTTTTTTGTGTATTTTCACAGAGTTTCTACTTCGGTGCTCGCCAGTGACATTCTGAAAGCCTTCGATGTAAATGCCACCGCTCTCGGATTCATGTCTTCAATGTATTTTTATCTTTATGCTTTTGAACAGCCCTTTGTCGGATATTTAACCGACAGACTGGGAGCAAGGCGGGTAATAGCATATTTCACTTTTGCGGCAGCAGCGGGATCTTTCATGTTTGCACTGGCTCCGGGAATAATATGGGCTTCCGCAGGGCGCGCTCTCATAGGAATAGGTGTGGGCGGTGTTTTTGTTCCGGCTGTAAAATCGTTTTCCCAGTGGTTCAGAAAAAACGAGTTTGCAACAACGATGGGATTACTCATGGCTGTCGGAAATTTCGGAGCGGTTGTTGCCACAACTCCTCTTGCATGGGCCGCAAACAGTTGGGGATGGCGTATCTGTTTTCATGTCATAGGATGGATTTCACTGGCACTGGCCATCGGATCTCTTTTCTTCATGAGTGATTTCAATGAATCAGATTTAAAGACCGAGGATGAACATGTTCCACTGCAGGATGAAAAAGTCTCAGGAAAAATTCCTTTTTACAGCGCTCTTGCCTCTTTTCAATTCTGGATTATGGCGGTTGTTTTTTTCGGCGTTTACGGTATCGTGATGACTTTTCAGGGCCTGTGGGCCACGCCGTACCTTATAGCTGTTCTCGAAACCGACAGAATCGCCGCAAGCAGATTAAACATGCTCATACCGTTGGGATTCATAGTTGGTGCGCCTCTTTTTGGCCGTCTTTCCGACAGAATATTTAAAAGCAGGGTTCAGATAATAATTCGGCTTCTGGCGGTTTTAACTTTGTCATGGGCCGGGATTCTTTTTGGAATGAAGTTGGGTATTCTGCCGGTCTGCCTGATTCTTTTCTGTATGGGAATTACCACGGGCGGATTTGTAAGCATGCTCTGGTCTCATATTAGAGAAACCATACCTGCCCGGATACTCGGATCTGTTTCAGGACTTTTAAATCCCTCACCTTTTCTTGGTGTTGCCCTTTTTCAGATATTGACAGGAGCATTGCTTGACAGGGGAAGGCTTGTTGAAGGCGCTTATCCTCCGGAGGCCTATAAAAGCTCTTTTGTTCTATGTTTCATCGTGAGTTTTGCCTGTTTTGCCCTTTCATTTTTCTTAAAAGAACAAAACTCCGGAGAGAAACAGACTCGTCAGTTTTAATATTGAAATTTAAGCTGCTGCATGGCAAAATTATTTTATTCTTTCGGAATCATAATCTTTGGCCTGACGCTTGGTGTGGCTGCGCAGATCCTTCACAGAAACGGTGTTCTCAAGCTTCCGCTTCCGGTTGATGAAATGCGTAAACTGCTTCAGAAGATCGCTTTGCTCGGTCTCAATCCGGTTGCAATAATGGGGGCAATCTGGATTGCCCGTATCAGGGATCCCGGTCTGTTGGCTCTGCCGTTCATAGGCTTTTTCGCCTTATCGACAGGAGGATTATTAGCTCTGGGAGCGGCGCACATAATGAAGCTGGAGCCAAAAAAAACAGGCGCCTTCTTCGGATGCGGCTCTTTTACCAATATCGGCTCTATCGGCGCTCTTGTCTGCTTTGTATTCCTGGGGGAAGCCGGTTTTGCGCTGGTTCCCATATACAAACTATTCGAAGATGTATCATATTACGCAATAGGTTTTCCGATCGCAAAATACTATGGCGGAACCAAAGAAAATGGTATCGACGCGGCAGCTCGTCTGAAAGGACTGCTTCGGGACCCTTTTATCCTGGTTTCAGTATCCGGTCTGATTGCAGGCGCATTGCTCAATCTCAGCGCCATTGAGCGTCCCGCCTTTTATGGCACTGCCAATGCGGTGCTTGTGCCTCTGTCTACGGTGATGCTGCTGACATCTATCGGTATGGCCTTGCGTTTCAGCCTTATAGGCAGATATATTAGGGAATCTGTTTCGGTTTCGCTGATAAAATTTATCCTTGTTCCGTTTATAATTTTTATGCTGGCGAGAAGCATAGGCTTCGGCGATATGGAAGATGCTCTTCCCCTTAAAGTTGTAATCATTCTTTCTTCAATGCCGGTCGCCTTTAACGCCCTTATACCTCCGTCAATCTATGATCTGGATCTGGACCTCGCAAACTCCTGCTGGTTTGTCACAACCGCACTGCTGATAGTGGTTCTTCCTGTTCTGCTTTTTGTTCTCCGTTGTATATGAATCCGGATGCAAGTCCTTTTTAAATTCGATATAAATTCTTTATTTACCTGCCAAGCATAAACAGCATATCTATTTGATTACATACAGCAATAATAAGTCAAATATTTTTGTTGACAAAGCTCGATATTTTTCATAATAATTTTGCATACAAAATTCAATATTCAACTTTCCTATTTCAAATTGGATGTTTTTTTAAATAATATTGACGACATCTTGGAGTGTAGATGTGAAAAATTTGGGAAACGATCACGTAAACCTCGACCAAAAAGCTTACAATCAGTTAAAGTCCATGATTCTCGATCAGAAGCTCAAGTCGGGAAGCAAAATCTATCAGGAAAAGCTGGCGATTGATCTTGGTATCAGCCGCACCCCTCTTGTAAACGCGCTCAAAAAACTGGAGCAGGAGCAATTAATATCAGCGGTTCCGCGCAAAGGGTTTTATGTTCGTGACATTTCAAAGGAGGAGATGGTCAATATTTTCGAACTAAGGGAAGTATTGGAGGGATTGGCGGCAAGGCGTGCTTCCCTTCGCATTTCTGACAATCAGATCAAAAAACTGAATGATTTATACAAAGGACTTGAGACAGCCGGAGCCGGTGGAAACATCGAAAATTATGCCAAAGCAGACCGGCTTTTTCATCATTTTATGATAAAGCTTGGAGGAGATGATCTTATGTTTAACATTCTCGAGACGTACAGCGTTATAGCCTCCAGCTATCTGGTTAAGTACAGAGGAGGACTTGTCAGGTCTCCGAAAGAAACCCTCCCGGAACATTTGGCCATTATAGAGGCAATAATAAATAGGAATCCGGAAAAGGCCGAGCAGGCTGCTCGCAATCATTTTAAACGTTCACGAGAAAAATTGCTAAAGGATTTCGAAGAAGAATCGAAAAACGGTTCATTATAAAGCAGATCGGATGCAACAGAATAGTTTTAGAAAAGGGATATATTCCCGGTATACAGTACAAGATGCATCTAATATTATGACACAGGCAGTTTTGTTATGCCGAAACCCGGAAAAGGAGGTAGAGATGAAGATGAAATCGATTTTTGTCAAAATGTTTTATTTCACATTAATTGTATTTTTTTTTGGGGTTTCTACGGTGGCCGCCGAGACGGTTTTAAAATTCAGCCACACCGATCAGCAGCAGGGAGCACGGCAGGGTGCTGCCGAAGTATTCGCGAAGAA
>Ga0105102_10000353_pt1 | contig 13431 bp, 11 predicted proteins | sample PPLLaktember2015_FD_87032 | JGI IMG/M metagenome (GOLD analysis project Ga0105102, IMG submission 87032) | Freshwater sediment microbial communities from Prairie Pothole Lake near Jamestown, North Dakota, USA - PPLs Lake P7 Core (6) Depth... | ecosystem: Environmental > Aquatic > Freshwater >...
GTACAGTTACATGGGCTTTTATATCTTGGTTAATATCTTTTAATCCAAATAGAACAGTTGGAATTGTTGCAAATAAACTTGAAACTGCTCGTGATGAATTAATGAATGATGTTGTTGAATTTATTAAAGGTTGTCCAGAATGGTTAGTTCCTAAAACAGGTAAAACACTTGAAAAAGATTATAAAGATACCCAAAAATTAAAAAGATATGATAATGGTTCTTCTTTGGGTGCATTTTCTGCAAAGGGTGGTTTGAGAGGTTTAACACCAAACTTGATTTTTTGGGACGAAACGGCACATACTGATGGTGGCGATAAATTTTGGATAGCAGCAAAACCTACATTAAGTACTGGTGGTAAATGTTATATGGTGTCCACACCAAGTGGCTTAGACCCAGTATTTTACAAGACTTTTGTAGGTGCTAAAGCAAAAGAAAACAACTTTTTTGCTGTGGAATTATATTGGTTTAATGATCCTAGATATAATAAATTCTTAGTTTGGTTAAAAAATAAGGGTAAGACTAATGAAATTAAATTAGTTGATGAAGATTGGTCTAAAGAACATAGAATAAAATTAATGGAAGATGGTTGGGAAGCATCTAGTCCTTGGTTTGAAAGTCAAGTTAGAGATGCTAATGGTGATATGAGGAGAATAGCCCAGGAGATCCTATGTTCGTTTTTGGGGTCTGGCGATAATTTTATAGCAGAAGAATATTTAAAAAGAATTGAAGAAAATGAAATAAAAGTTCCAATTAGACAAGAATATACTGATAAAAATATGTGGATTTGGGAAGATCCAAAAGCTGGTGAAGATTATATTATGTCGATAGATGCAAGTCCCGGACATGGTGATGATAATTCAACAATAAATATTGTAAAAACTGTTGAAATTATTGAAGAAAAAATAATAGTTAAGGGAGAAAAAACTAAAAAAGTAAAAGTTAGTAGACATAAAGTTGAACAGGTTGCCGAATATTATGGAAAAATTACTCCCCAAATGTTGGCAGAAATTGCATATCAATTTGGTAAATATTATAATAACGCATATACTGTTATTGATATTACTGGAGGTTATGGTGTTCAGGCTGTTGAAAAATTATTGGAGATTGGTTATGAAAATATACATTATGCTGAAGTAAGCCATAAACCTTCAAGAGATAGATTACAAGGATATGTTAAAAAGGGTCAAAAAATGATGTCGGATGGAACTATTGTTACTGTTGATTTAATTCCAGGATTTTTTATTGGTAGTAATAGAGCATCAGTTTTATTAGAATTACAAAGAGCAATACATTTAGAGGATGCTATAATCAGATCAGTCAGACTTTTAAATGAATTAAAAACGTTTATTACTGTTCAGGGTAATAGAGTTGCTGATCATAAGAGATCGTTTCATGATGACTCTATTATGGGGTTTTCTATTGGTTTATATGTATTAAACTATGATATGAAAAGATTTAAAGAAAATAAGGGGGTTACTGAAAAAATGTTAAATGCGATGATTACCAATAATGATGTAAAAGATTATGAAAATCAAAATAAAATTAAAAGACCAATATCTTTAAATAGTAGTTCTCCTTTAAATCCTTATATCGCTAATGCTTGGTTATTTAAGGGGTTGAAAAAAAAATAATATTTTTCATATTCCTATTTTGAAATTTTATGTTCACATTTTGTTGAGTCTAATAACCATTTATGCCAAAAACATAAACCATATATTTTACAATTTTGACAATTAATTTCATTTCTAACATCATCTATTTTTATTTTTTTCTTTTTTTTCATATACCTATTTATTTCTAATTTGTAAAATTATATCATGTACCATATTGGGATCAACTTCATCTGGTAAGTCAGAAACTGTAAATGCTTCGTTCATTCTATTATTTTTTTCTTCAATCAAACTAATTATTTCATCATAACTAATCATTCCTTTTCTAACTGATAATAACCATTCTCTATTAGGTCTAAGTAAATTCACTCCTTTACCTTCAGCAATTTCTATTGCCATATCTAACATACGTAAACAATGCATCATATTTTTACCATCATAATTTTGGTTATGACTAATATTATCATTATACCTATGTGGATTTCGTTTACTTACCCATTCCCAATATTCTTTATATTCTCTACAATAGGTAGAATAACCATTTATATTAAAATATAAAAAACCTTCAACTTTAAATCCTTTGGGTATCTCACTATGTTTAATATCGTTTCCATTTTCAGAAACAATCCCTTTAAATCCATAAAATTGATGTTCATCATAATGAACTTTATATAATTGGACACCATTTGGCATTTCAGACAAACCAACATATTCTTGTTCCATATTATGCTTTTTTAACCATTGATTAGCAAGCATCATATATCCATCTTTTTTTTCGAAGATATAACAGAAATCTAAAGGAGTTTTTCTTTCTTTGGAATAGGATTGACAATTTTTTTATTTAAACCTCTGGCTTTCTTAATTTGAGATATGGAATACCCACCAAAAGTTAATCTAATCTTTTTAGTTAAAAATTTTAAACGATTATCATATAACGGTTTTATAATAGGATCAAAATATAATATTTTATCCTCTGGAGTAAACAAATTTTCAATAATATTTGGATTATTTCCTACTAATAAATTAACAAATCTATTTAATTCATAAAAAACAATATCGTTTTTAACATCATTCAACTGTTCTTTATAACCGTTTCCTAATCTATATTCATTCGGTTGTAAATATATTCCACGAATATCTGTATCTGATGTGGGTAAATCTAAACCATAGGCTTTACTACCAGCAATAGTTTTAAATATTAAATATTTATCTACTGTTTCAAAATTAATGTTTTCCATAATCAATATAAAAATTAATGTTTGTTTTATTATAGTAAAATATTAATGATAATGTTTCAAAACATAGTATATATTTTATATTGTTGTTTATTATCAACATTATTATTGTTTTTGTTGATAATAAACAACATTATTTATCATCTTCGTTATAAAAGATTTTTCCACAGATACAACCAATAGTTTTAATTTTTATAACAATATTAAAACCTAGAAATTTAATTGGATAATATTCAACATAACCACAATGATCTGTGTTTAATAAAATTAAATATTTCATTAAATGAAAAAATCCTAATAGATATGCTTTTATTATTTTCATGAATATCTGGTTGTTATTGATTCGATACTTTTACGAGTGAATTTTTTATCAAACCACATTCCAAATTTTATTGGACAAGGAATAGTAATTGTCCATCTCAAATATGGAAGTATGCCAATAAAACCAATCCCCCAATGTGTGTCTACAACAAAGGTTAATTCAAAACTTGGATGATCTAATGACCATATTGTAAATATTAACCATTTAAATGTAAAACCGCTTGTATTATACTGATCAGCTCTTTTAATTTTTAATGTTGGAATTAATGGAAATTTAGAGTTGTTATACCATTTTTTTAGGTTTTACTTTGTTATAAAGTTCATTATTTACAACAGTATTATTCATAATTTTAATTATATTAAATTTAATTATTTTTTCTATAATATCAATTATTATATTGCTTTTTCTTCATTATTTAAATTCCAGATTCTGACCAATTGATCATAATCTCCATCTTTGATGAAACCCTTTAAGGGAATCCAACCACAACCACAACAAGAATAATGAAGAATACCTTTATAAGTATCAACAACCCAATAATAATCAACCTCATCTTCAATAACATCAACTAATCTCATCACCTCTTGATAAAGACCAATTACTAAAGTGTTTTTATATGGTTCTAATTCATTTTTTAAATCTTCTAAAGTTACCATAAAACAAATATTAAAATAAAATTTCTTTATCTTTTTTTAATCTAATAATCTCTTCTTTTAAATCAGAAATTTCCCAACCTAATTCTTTAATTTTAATCTTACTATTTAACCAATAATTATAAAATTTATTGCATAAAACATCTTCAAATTTTAATTTATTTTTATGAATAAATGGTGCTTCTTTAACAGTTTTAAATTTTTGGTATTTATCTTGACAAAAATATATTAAACCAGCATATTTTGGGATTTCATCAACTGTAATCATATTTTCAGGTACAACATAAAAGAATTTGTTTGGCCTGAAATTATAATCATGAACCTTACTTATTTCTTCCTTAATTATTGGTTTATGTTTTTCTTTATCAAATTGATATGTTTTATGATTAGTGATATATTTAGCTTCTGATAATATTTGGTGTTTATCTACTTTCTTTTTATCATTAAAGAAATCGGAACGACTTATCTTGATTTCAAATTCATAACAATAACCATTATCACGTTGAAGAAAAAAATCAGATTCCCAATTACCTTTGAATATATAAGCATTAGATAACTTATATCTGATGTTAGATATATATTTTCGATTTAAATGATCGATTATTAATGATTCGGATAATATTATTTGTGATGATTTTTGTTGTTCCAACATAATTTATAATTATCGGAAACAAAGATATGAAAATTATTATTAATAATAAAAAAATATTTTTATAATGATTTGTTTGAATTAATTAAATATTTACAATAGTTCCTCTTGAATTTAATAACCTACCAGTTATATTTTTATTTGCAATTTCTTTTTTTAATATAATTTCATAGATTAAATTATTATATCTGTTAATAACACCATCATAATTTTCAGGAAAAATATTTTTTTGTTTAATATTACTTATCATAATATATTTGGGTTGTTGAAATGACATTAATTTAGGATCATCAATTAAAGTTTTAGTATCAAATAAATTTAAATTTTTTGTTGATACTTCAATCATAACTAATTTTTCATTAACACTTTTACCTCTACTATAATTAGTATTTTCTTGACCCCTATAAGTAGGACTAAAAAATATACCACTATCTCTTTCCCCTTTATTTAATTCATAGCCAGTTTTAAACCCATTTAATAATATTTCCTTTGCATTACTTAAACTTGTTTGATGATATATGTATTCTCCTAATTCATTAAGTTTATATTTATTTTGTTTAACTTCATCAAATTGATTAATAACTTCATTAATAATTTCTATAATTCTTTTATTCATTATTTTCAATTTATATATAATATAATATATATGATAAATAGTTTAAATATAACATATAGAATGGTTGCTAATAAATTATTTTAGTATTTATAAAAAATAATCATATTTTTTAACAAAAATAAAGTATTTATAAAAAAATATAAATTTTTATAAAAATGGCTGAAAAGAAAATAATTCCAACAATTTATCAAGGATTAAATAAATTACTGAATCTTGACGGATTTGGTTTTGACAATACTACTCCTATACCTCCACAACAAACTCAAAGTAAAATAATTATTAAGGGTCAAACTCCTGAAGAAATTCATGCTAAAGGTTTAGAATTAGAACAAAAAAGAGAAATCCAAAAAAAGTTTTTTAAAACTTCTGATAGATCATTCCAAAAAGCACTTCAATATGAAGCAGGTCGTTTACAAGCATATATGGATTATGAATCTATGGAGTATTACCCATTAATAGCCAGTGCTTTAGATCTATTCATGGAAGAAGCAACTACTATTGGGGCTAATGGTAAAATGTTAAACATCTATTCAAATAAAGAACGTATAAAATATTTATTGGAGGAATTCTTTTATGATATCGTTAATGTTAATGTAAACTTGCCATTTTGGACAAGAAACACGACAAAATATGGGGATAATTTTGTCTTACTTTATGGTGAAAGAAAAAAAGGAATTATTCATACTAAACAAATGGTTAATTATGAAGTAGATAGGATTGAGAAATTTGTCGATGGAAAACCAATTATTAAATTTAAAGAAAAAATGACTGGTGACGAATTTAATCCTTTCGAAATTGCACACTTCCGATTATTGGGAGACGATAAATTTATTCCGTTTGGTTCGTCAATTCTCAATAGGGTTAGAAGGGTTTTTAGGCAATTATGTCTTGATAAAAATACGAATATTTTAACCCCGAACGGAAATATTAAAATTAAAGATTTAAAAATTGGGGATGAAGTTTATTCGTATGATTATAATTCAAACAAAAATATTATAAGTAAAATTAAGAATGTAATAAAAACAGGTAATAAAGAAAGATTTAAAGTTAAAACTGAATATAATGAAATCATATTAACTGAAGATCACCCAATTTTAACTGTTGATTCTGATAATAATTATTCTTATAAAAATATTAAAGAAATTAATGGTGAAAAACTTATACATAAATTTATATTTGACCCAAACAATAAACATAATCATTATCAAAAATTAGATATTTTATCAATAGAAAATGTTGGTGTTGATGAAGTTTGGGATATTGAAGTTGATAACGAATTACATAATTTTATTGCAAACGGATTGGTTGTTCATAATTGTATGGCAGAAGATGCAATGTTAACATATCGTTTAGTTCGTGCTGGTGAGAAAAAAGTATTCAAAATTGATGTAGGAAATATTGATGAAGATGATTTAGAAGAATATATGTATCGTGTTGCCACCAAATTTAAGAAAACATCACAAGTAAATCCAAGTGATGGACAATTTGATTATAGATATAATATTGTGGGAAATGATGAAGATTATTTTATCCCTGTAAGAAATGCAAATACTCAAACTGGTATAGAAACGTTGCCTGGAGCTTGTTTAAGTTTAGATAGTAAAATAGAATTACTTGATGGTAGAAGTTTAACACTATTTGAAATAATAAACGAATATGAACAAGGTAAAGAATTATGGTCATATTCAATAAATCCTGAAACTGGTGAAATAGTGCCTGGTTTAATATCTTGGGCTGGAAAAACTAGATTAAATACTGATGTTCTTAAAATAACGTTAGATAATGGTGAAACAATTACATGTACCCACGATCATAAATTTAACACCAAGTTTAATGGAACTAAAGAAGCAAAAGATTTATTAGTTGGTGAATCTATGTGGTCTTTTAATAAAAAGTTTGAAACTATTCGTAATAGTAAAAGTAAATATGAAATGATTTATGATCATAATAAAAAGAAATTTTTATATACTCATAGAGTTGTTGGAAATTATTTTAAGAATATTAATGAACATACAGAATTTGTTTTTAATAAAAAGTATATTAATGAGAAAAAAGAAACTATTCATCATATCAACAGAAATCGTCTAATGAATGTTCCTTATAATCTGACATTTATGAATAATAAAGATCATTATGAATATCATTCTGCTAATATTAATGAATATAATATTATTGGTGGTGAATCATACAAAAATAAATATAATACTGATATTAATTTTAAAGAAATTGTAGATGAAAGATTAAAAAATTGTCGTGAAAATTATCATAATAAATTAAAAACTGATAACGAATTTAAAGAAAGAGTAACAAAAAAACAAAGTGAATCAGCAAAAAAATATATAAATAATTTATCTGATGACGAACGTAAGGAACGAGCAATAAGATCAACTAATAATATCGCTAAAGGCAATAAAATATTTCATGAAAAATATAAAAATGATGAATCTTTTAAAAGAGAAGTTATTGAAAAAGCAAGAATTTCATCAATAATTACTAAAAATAAACCAGAAAATAAGATTAGATATTCTATTAATAGTAAAAAATTATGGGAAAATGAAGAATTTAGGAATAATATCATTGAAAAACAAAAAATTAAATTTTCAGAAAAACTACTTGATTTATTAGTTGATTATTTTGATAAATATAAAAGATTAGATTTTATATTAGAAAAAGAAATTAATATTGAAGGTAGTGAATGGTTAAATGAATTTTGGAGATTAAATGAAGGTAATCAACAATTAAAGAAATTGAGTCAAATAACCTATAATAATATTGATAAATTATTAAAACATTTTGGTTATCTTAATTGGAATGATTTTAAAAAGAAAGTTCCTTGTTATAATCATAAAATAGTTTCTATTGAGTACCTTTCAGAAAAACAAGATACAGGAACAATTACTATTGATGGTAATGAAATTTATCATAATTTTCACAATTTTGCATTATCTTGTGGTATCTTTACTAAGAATTCGAACCTTAATGATGTGAACGATATAGAATACCTACGCAATAATTTACTTTCTGGTTTAGCAATTCCAAAACCGTTCGTATCTTTCGAAGACGCAGCAGGTGGTGGAAAGAATTTAGCCCAATTCGATATAAGATTTTCTAAGAAAGTAAATCGTATACAACAAGCCATGATTCAGGAATTGAATAAGATGGCCATGATTCATTTATATTTATTAGGATATTCTGGTGATGATCTTTCTAATTTTACATTAACATTGACCAATTCATCGACACAGCAAGAATTATTAAAATCTGAGTTGATGAGAGAAAAGGCAACCACATATAAAGAATTAACTGGTAGTGAAGGAGGAATTGCTGCAATGTCTCATACATCAGCCAAAAGAATGATATTTAATATGAGTGATAGGGAAATTGTTGAGGATCTTAAACAACAAAAAATGGAAAGAGCTATTGCCCAAGAATTACAAGATGCTCCAATTATAATTAAAAAGACTGGATTATTTAATGATATTGATGCTAAATATGGAGAACCTATTGAAGGATTACCTGTAAGTGGTAGTAGTGAACAACAAAATCAATTACCACCAAATAATAGTGGTTCTGGTGGTGCTCCAATGGATAATAGTTTACCTATGGGTGGTGAAACTGGTGGTGTTCCTCCAACAAATTCGGAAATTCCGAATGAAACTGGTGGAAATATGGGTGGTGGTGCTCCTGCTGGTGGTAATATTGGTGCTGGTGAAATGCCTTTAGCTGAAAATAATAATAATAATAATAATAATAATAATAGTGGTAATAAATTTATTAGTAATAAATTAGATAGTTTAATTAATGAACTTGTATATGGATCTACTAATGATTCTGATGTAAAAAAAGAACTTGATTATAAAAAAATTATTACTGAAAACAATGACATTAATTTTAATTTAAATAGTTCAGCACAAAGAATGATTTCTGAAATTGATGAACTATTAAAATCTGATGTTATTGATGATAACATGGATGATGTTGATAATAACAATAATAACATTGAGATTGAAGATATTGATATAAATGATATTGATGATAACTTATAATATAAGTGATATTAATCATAATGTTTAATCTAAAAGATGTCAAATTGTATATTGTTTATCAATAAATTATTGTTAATATTCTAATTCAAATAATTTTATTTTTTAATTTAAAGATTTATAACAGTTTAATAGTATTTATATAAAAAAATATATTTGTATATGGAAAACATTAATATAGGATTAGTTAATCTAATAATTTCTAATAAATTAAAAGATTCTTATTTGGATAATAATAATGATTTAATTGAAGAATCTAAAAAAAATGTTATTGATTTTTTTGAAATTATTAAAAATTCCCCTATTCTACAATTAGAATTTAAGGTTTTCAATAATATTGAAAACAAATATATTCCTAATGAATTGGCTGCAAGTAGATATATTGATAACAACATTAAATTGTTTGATGTATATACTATTAATGAGATTAAAGAGGAAAGAAATAAATTAAATAATCTTATTGTTAATGAAAGTTTAAATGTTGATGATAATAATAAATTAAATTTATATAAATCTATCGATAATTTAATTGTTGAATCAATTAATTCTTATGATAATATTGATGTTGATAAGATTCATGAATCGTTTACATATGTTTTAAATTATATTTTAGATAATAAAATTATTAATAATAATTTAAATGAAACTGTTGATTATAATGATATTGATGAAGATGTTATTGAAATTGCCATTGATAAATTTAATGAAAAATATAATGGTTTAAATGAAGATGATAAAAATCTTTTACAAACATTAATTAAGTCTAAGATTAGTGAAAAGAAAAAAATATTAGAGGATTATAAAACAGAAAACATAACTTATCTTGAAAATTTAAATAAAAATGAAATAAAAGATAATATCGTTAAAGCAATCAAAAAGATAAATGAAATGAAATATAATCCAGATACTATTGATGAAGATATTATATCTTTATATGAGTTAAAAAATAATTTGTTGTAAAAACATAAATAAAAATAAATAATAACAATAAATAAAACACCCTATAATATATTATTAATTATAGGGTGTTTTATTTTTTATATACAAATTTATTTATAACAAATGTTCCCAATATTTTAAAGGTGAACCGTGATAATAAATGGTATTATAGTCTTTATTACAACCACCATTAATAGTTTTAACAATGTCGAATTCTTTAAATATTTCAATTTTAATTATCTCATCAAATTTAACTTCTTTTACACAAATTTCGGAATATCCTTGATATTGTTCTTGTAAATTTGACCAATCATCTGCTGATATAATAGATAAGTTATTAACTGTTAAATATTTTAAAAAATAATCGATATTAAAATTTTTAAAATCGTTGATCCCACATCTATTTAAGAAATCAATGGTCAGACTATTTAATTCATAATTTATATCAGATTTTAAGTTTTTTAGATCGTTTACTATATCATCTTTAAAACCAGAGATCCAAACATCACCACCATAATGATGAACATTTTCATCTAAACAAATATGAAAAAGTACTCCGTCCCTAATAATTCCTTTAAAAGCATGTGCTGCACTAGTTTGATTGTTGGCATACGCTTCAGCATAAGATTTATCAATAGATAAATAAACTAAACCTTTAGTAAAACCAGAATTTCTTGAAATATTTGGTTTAATTTCTATATTTTCTGATTGTTCTAATATAATTTGGTTAATAATATCAATAATATTTTGATTTCTAATCATATTTTTTTAATATTACTTATATTCCTCATTTTTTAAATCCAAGAATTCTGTTAATGTTTTGGCATGTTTATAAACACCCTTATTAAATGTGGTTAATCTTTTTCTATTGGGTCTACTACCATCACTTACATAACTAATATGCACCCATCCAGGTTTATTAATATCCCCCTTTTCCCAGATCATCTGATCCCATTCAAGATTATTTGCAACAAACATGAAAATATCTGCATTATTAATTTGAATCATATCACCATCAATATCCATAGCCGATCCATTTAAATGTTGAGATCCTACTGCCCCACCAACTGCTTCATTTAAAGTTTTCCCCCTAAAAATAGTTGTTGTTGGAATCTTGATCTTAAAATGTTCACAAATTGGGTCATAAATTTTTTTTGCCAATTCTGTTATATTTTTTAATTCATTGGTTGTTGGTGTATTTGCCAAATTTCTCCATTTGGCTGAATCATATGATATTCCATCATAATATGTCATCCATTTACTTATGTTGTAATTTGTTGGATATGTAACCTTTGGTGTTGCCATGATAAATATTTTTTATATGTTATATATTATTTTTAAAAAAATTACAATAATTATTTCTTTTTATATAAATAGTTTTTACCCATAAAATGTTTCTTTTGCTTTTTCAAAATCTGATAAAGTATAAAATTTAGGTTTTGAATATAAATTTTTCTTATCATTATATAAAGTAAAAAATTTTCTATTTCTTCCTTCAACATAAGAAACATGTATCCATCCAGCATTTACAGCATTTCCCCCTTCCCAAAGTAATTGATCAAATTCCAAATTATTTGCAATATAATAAAATATTTCTGAATTACTTACTTTAGTTCCATCTCCATCCATATCCATAGCTTGACCATAAATATGTTGGGAATCTTCGTTAACTTTTTTAACATTTTTATTATTTTTCATAATATTTTGATATACAGCAGTATTTAATGCTTTACCTCTATAAACTGTTGTAGTTGGTATCATTAAATTAAAATGATCACAAAGCGGATCATAAATATTTTTTGCTAAATTTTTCAAATTATTAAAATCAGAATCTGTAGGAGTGTTGTCTACATTATATCTTTGTGCAGAAGCTTTAGAAATAGCATTATCAAATGTCATCCATTTAGATACTTTTTCACCGCTAGGATAAGATGGTGAAGCACTTCCCATAGTAATTTGATTAAAATTAAGATCAATACCTAATTCATCTAAACCAACAAATACAACAGGATTTGTAACTCTAGGAATAGGATATTTTAATATTTTAGTGCCTGAAAATGTTGTAGTTATTTTATTAGCAATAATATCATGTTGAACACTTAAAATTATATAAGCACCATTGAACATAGGTATATTTTCTAATTGAAAATATTGGGTGGGTTGGATCATTAGATTACCTAAACCACTTATAGTTGCTTTATATGCTCTATTTTCATATAAATTATAAAGATTCTGACCTTTTGGTGTTGGGGCGTTCATTTTACCATCACCAGCTAATCTTGATAATATTTGGATAGATTCATTCGTTTCGGGATAATCTTTACTATCGATTTTAATATTGGTAAACATAGATTGATTTTGTTGTCCAAACCTAACTCTAAAAGCATTTACTTCTCTCCAAGGAAATGTAGGATTATTTGCTTTTTGATTATCTTCATCTGAAATTGGTGAACAATCACCTGTGGTACTAAAATCAGATACCCCTGGATTTGAAATATCACTAATACCATCATCTTTAAACCCATTACTACTTGTTGATGGATAGCTTGATGAACCACCAATATACATACAAACAAAAACAGGTGAATTTGTTATCTCATTTGAAGTATCTATTTTAAAAGACTCTACCCAATCACCTTCACTATATTTCATAAAATTTTGTAATGGAAAAAATTCAAAACCATTTATTGATAGAATTTGTGATAATGCACTATATAAAGTTATATTTGGATCATTAAATATATCTAACAATATTTCAGCATTAATCATTGTGTTTCCAACCGGATTCATTGCCCTATCAACAAAAACAAAAGAATCTATTAATGGTTTATTATTTCCAAAAGGATAACCATTAAAATTATTTTCTGGTAATGTAGTTAACCATTTATCATTAATATTTTTAAATGAATAGTATGTTTGAGTTATTATATCTTCATCAGCCAATAATTTTGCACGTGCATCTTCTTCTTTATCTTCATTACTATTTTTTTGAGATATTTGATTTATTACTTGCCTAAAAAATAAAGTAAAAAAACTGTCATTTATTTGTTTAATATCTGCATTTGATTGAGTTAATGATTTATAAGTTTTACTATATGTATCATCTTCCATTTTAAATGTTATCTGGCTATAATTGGTAATATTTTTTCTCTTTATTAATGGTAGTATGATTTCGTTATAAAATGATATGTTATCTGGTTCAGTGTTAGGGTTTAAATATTCATCATATTTTTCTTTTTTATCTGAATTTATTATATTTCCAGTAGTTGGATTTATATTTTTATAAAGTTCATCTAATTTATTAATAATTGTATTATAATCACCATTAAAAAATTCGTTAAAAGCGGTTTTAAAGCTTTCTTTA
>Ga0105102_10000355_pt1 | contig 13387 bp, 11 predicted proteins | sample PPLLaktember2015_FD_87032 | JGI IMG/M metagenome (GOLD analysis project Ga0105102, IMG submission 87032) | Freshwater sediment microbial communities from Prairie Pothole Lake near Jamestown, North Dakota, USA - PPLs Lake P7 Core (6) Depth... | ecosystem: Environmental > Aquatic > Freshwater >...
CCGACCTCGGCCCAGCAGGTGTTCTCCACCGCCGACGACAATCAGACTGCCGTCACCGTGCATGTCATCCAGGGTGAGCGCGAACAGGCCTCGGCCAACAAGTCTCTGGGCCGTTTCGACCTGAGCGACATCCCGCCGGCGTCACGCGGCGTGCCCCAGATCGAGGTCAAGTTCGACATCGATGCCAACGGTATCCTTAATGTTTCGGCGCGGGACAAGGCAACCGGCAAGGAGCAGTCCATCATCATCAAGGCTTCCTCCGGCCTGTCGGATGCGGAGATCTCGCGTATGGTCAAGGACGCCGAGGCCCATGCCGAGGACGACCGCCGCTTCCACGAGCTGGTAACCGCGCGCAACCAGGCCGACACCCTCATCCATGCCACCCGCAAGTCCATGGAGCAGCTCGGCGACAAGATGGAGTCCGGCGAGAAGGATCGCATCCAGTCCGCCATCAAGGACCTGGAAGGGGCCATGAAGGGCGAGGACAAGGTCCGCATCGAGTCCCTGACCAAGGCCTTGGGCGATGCCTCCGCCAAGATGGCCGAACGCATCTACTCTCAGCAGGGCGACGCCAGCGCCGAAGCGGGTCATGCTGGTCATGCCGGCCATGGCGGCGGCGAGAAGAAGGCCGGCGACGACGTCGTTGATGCTGAGTTCGAGGAAGTCAAGGACGACAAAAAGTAGTCAGTGCGGAACCTTGTCCCGCCTTTCTGGATGAGATCGCCCGGATGCGGGCGCCTAGCCTAGCGGCCACCCGAAGCCCTTCGCGGTGGCCGTTGATACGGCCACTCCAGTTATACGACCAATTTCCGATCAAGCCCCCTGAAGCTTAGTCCGCCATGTCCAAACGCGATTACTACGATGTCCTGGGGGTTCCCCGCAACGCCAGCGAGGCCGACATCAAGAAGGCCTACCGGCGGCTGGCCATGAAATTCCATCCTGACCGTAATCCCGGCGAGGAGGCGGAGCAGAAGTTCAAGGAGGCCAAGCAGGCCTACGAGATCCTGACTGATCCCAAGAAGCGCTCCGCCTATGACCAGTTCGGCCATGCCGGAGTCGATGCCGAGGCGGGTTTTGGCCAGGGGCCTGGCGGTGGCTTTGGCGATATCTTCGGCGATGTCTTCGGCGACATCTTCGGTGGCCGCGGTGGTGGTCGGCGCAGCCATCGGGGCGCGGATCTGCGTTACGACATGGTCCTCAGCCTGGAGGATGCGGTGGCGGGCAAGGAGGTCAAGATTCGCATCCCCACTCTGGTGGAGTGCCACCACTGCGGCGGCAGCGGTGCTCGCCCCGGCACTAAACCGCGCGCTTGCCCCACCTGCAATGGCATGGGTCAGGTGCGAATGCAGCAAGGCTTTTTCTCCATCCAGCAGACCTGCCCCCAGTGCCGCGGCACCGGCACCCGCATCGACGAACCCTGTGTTCACTGTCATGGCCAAGGCAGGGTCCAGGAACAGAAGACCCTTTCGGTCAAGGTCCCCGCTGGCGTCGATACCGGCGACCGCATCCGCCTTGCTGGCGAGGGCGAGGCCGGCGATCAGGGTGGTGCCCCGGGCGATCTCTATGTTCAGATCGAGGTAGAGCGCCACCCCATTTTCACCCGCGAGGACAACCATCTCTTCTGCGAGGTCCCCATCGGTTTCGTCACCGCCGCCCTCGGCGGGGAGATGCAGGTACCTACCCTTGATGGCAAGGTGATGCTCAAGATCCCCCCTGGCACCCAGACCGGTAAAATGTTTCGCGTCCGTGGCAAGGGCGTCAAACCCGTTCGTGGTGGCATTGTCGGCGACCTCATCTGCCGCGTCCTCGTGGAGACCCCGGTTAACCTCACCGAACGCCAAAAGGAACTGCTGCGGGAGTTCGACGAATCTGTCGTCGCCGGTGGCGACAAGCATAGCCCCCAGTCCCATTCCTGGCTTGACGGCGTCAAGGGTTTCTTCGAGAAGATGGGTTTCTAGCTGATTTCGCTACCGTACCGATCGGCTTTCAGGTTTAGCAGGATTATTTCTAACGTTTTGGCCTTTCTGGTGGTGCTCGGCTAGTAGGTAGGGGGAGATACGAGGGGCTGCCCGGCTCCTGACAATCCCTACCGAAAACCCGAAGCCCAACCCACTGTCCCCTGGCCGGTTTTCCAGGATGCAAAGCTTCGGTTTAAACGAGGCAACAAAAAAAGCATCGGGGCGAACCCCGATGCCTATGGTGCCTCACTCGGCCGGGGGGCCGGGATCAGGGTTTGGCGATGATCTTCTCGGACTCGGCAATCATCACCGGAGTCTTGACCTCGTCAGGAAGTTGGCTGAATTGCTTTGCTAATTGCGGCCAGAGCAGGCTGTAATAAAGTTCGGCACGCACCAAGACGATGCCCTCGGCAGGGATGTCGTAGCTGAAGACGCGGGTCTCGTGGGGCTTGAGACGGGTATCGGCGCCGGTCTTGGTAGCCTTAGGTGGGGGTACCGGCTTGTCTTGGTCATCAACCAGGGTCAGATGGAGGTAGGCCTGGGGGTCGCCTTCGCTGGGGTGCCCTTCGGCATTCTGCCATACTACCTGGCCCTGGGCGTCGTAGGCAGCTAACTTGAGGTAGATGTTGCGGAAGGGCGCACCGGTAGGCATGACATGGGGTTGCTGGTTGGTCATGGTCACCGCGGCGGCAAGTTTGCCGCCTTTGGGCTCAACGTTCAGATCGAAGAGGACGGAGCGCTTGAGCATGGCCTTGTCGTGGCCGCCGCCAATGCCGTGATCGGCCATGCCGCCCGCGACGGGCATGTGGCAAGAGATGCAGTTCACCTGGGTCCTGGACTGGACGTATTCTTCGCCGGTCCCACAGAGGGCCACGCCGTGCGGATTGTTGCGTTTGTCGTGGCAGCCCATGCAGGCGTCGTTGGAGCGCATCAGCTTGGGATTCCCTTGCATGGGCAGGGCGGGAATCGGCTTGCCCTCGAACTCCACCGGCTCTCCTAGGTGGGGATTGGGTTTCTGATCGGCGCCGCTGGCGCCGCCGAAGGGATCGTCGCCCGCCGTGAGCTTCCGTAAGCCCTGGTTCAAACCCGTGGGGGCCTGAATCTGATCGGCGAGCACATAGGCGTTGATGCCCAGGCGAAGCTTGCCGCCTTCGTCATTGATACCCTTGTAGCTGGCCAGGGTATGGCAAGCCACGCAGTTGACACCCTCGGAGTAGGCCGGCTTGGCGTCGAGTTTGGTGGTCTTGTCACGGGCGGCGTTGGGGGCATGGCAGGCGAGACAGACGGGGTATTTGCCCGACGCCTTGTGGAGTTGGCCTTCTTCCGTCGGGGAACCTACCTCTGATTGATAAAAGACGGCATGGAGGGGATCCGTCATGGCAGTGGATTGGGCATGCATGGAGCCGCTCCACTGCTTGTATATCTCCTGGTGACAGTTCTTGCAGACCTCGGCGGAAACCTGATGAATGGGCTCGTTGGCAACGGCGCCACTGGCGCCGAGACCGAACAGGACGGCCAGGGCAGCGGGCTTCAAAGTCAATTTGGGATAGGGCATGGTCGTTTCTTTCCTCGTACTTCAGGGATGAAGGGACGGGCGTGGCCGTCCTGGTGACTATACTTGTCGCCAATGACCGTGGCGTCAACCAAGGAATTTGGTAAACTATTGATATTAATATATCATAAACCGCTAAAATACTAATTGACTTGCCCGCATAGCCTCCCCGAATCATAATTAAAAACCTAAGGCTTTCCTTCGCACCTGAGGCCTGAGATTAGGTGTGGCATGACATATTGTGCCACCCGCCAAGAAGTAAGAAGCCATCGGTTTATTTCATCTGAGGAGGAATCGCGGATGCCTAGTGTCCCCATTGGGCTGAGGGCCACCATTCGAATTGGCGCCGGGTTTTGTTTTTTATCGTTCACCGGGCCCCTGTTAGCGGCGAAGGTGACCCTGGATCCCGGACACTGGGGTAACCCCGCCGGCGAGGAATGCGTGAATTGCCATACCAAGTCCTCGGCGGGCCTGGCGATGGAATGGCGGGAGAGCGCCCACGCCAAGGCCGGGGTCAACTGTCTGGATTGTCACAAGGCCGATGTGGCGGACCCGGATGCCCTGAAGCACGAGGGACATGTCATCGCCACCATCGTCTCCCCCAAGGATTGCGGACGCTGTCATGAGGTCGAGTTGCGGGAGCAGCAGGGCTCGGTTCATGCCGAGGCCTATAGCCTTATCAAGGATCGCATCCCGGCCATGGTCGACAATCTGACCGGGCCGGCTGTACAGGCCGCCGGCTGCGACCAGTGCCATGGCTCCAGGGTCAAGGTGAAAGGGGACGGGACCCTGGACCCGGAGACCTGGCCCAATTCGGGCATCGGCCGGATCAATCCGGACGGCTCCAAGGGTTCCTGCTCGTCCTGTCACGGCCGTCATCTGTTTTCCAAGGCCCAGGCCCGGGAGCCGGAGGCCTGCGCCCGCTGCCATTCCGGACCCGATTCGCCAGACAAGGAGATCTTCGAGGCCTCCAAGCATGGCATGATTTACGCGTCCCAGCGGCATCGCATGAACCTGGACTCGCCGCAGTGGGTCGCCGGTAAGGACTATACGGCGGCCCCCACCTGCGCCACCTGCCACATGGGCGCCGCTGGCAAGCTGCCCTCGACCCATGACGTGGGCATGCGCAATGCCTGGGCCCTCAATTCACCCGTGTCCCAGCGCCAGTTTCTGGTACTCCTGGAGGACGGCGGCAAGCTGGAGATCCCCGCCGGTTCGCCTGTTCCCAAGCGCGGGGAAGAGATCGAGAAGCTGGATGGCACCTTCACTAAGGTCAAGTCGGTGGTCACGCCGGAGCGCCGCCGCGAGGCCATGACCCTGGTGTGCCTGGAGTGTCATGGCAAGCCCTTCACCCAGGGCTTCATGAAGCAATTTGACAACCTGGTGGAACTCTTCAATACCAAGTTTGCCGAGCCGGCGCGGGCCATCATGGACGAGCTTTACAGAGGGGACTACCTGACTCCCTTGCCCTTCGACGAGCCCATCGAGTTCACATATTGGGAACTCTGGCACGACGAGGGCGCCCGCGCCCGCCATGGCGCCTCCATGGCCAGTCCCAACCATGCCTGGTGGGAGGGCATGTATCTGGTAGGTCGCAATTTCTACGGCAAGTTCCTGCCGCAGGTCCGCGAGGAGGCGGGGGCTGAGGCCCAGGCCATCATCGACCGTCATCTGACGGATGAGGCGGGGCATGGCTGGCTGGCCAATCCAGGCCAGCACAATCCAATCCTGGGCTATGGGCAGCGGGAGGGGGGTGATGGCTAGGTTTCTCTCGGCGATACCCATCACCCGTCCCGTTCTCATCGCACTGATCATCGGCGGCCTGGGCGGGGTACTCTTCATGGTCTTCTTGCTGGAGTTCGACCGCTATTCCAGCACCAATGCTTTCTGTACGACCTGCCATTCCATGACCTACTCCGCGGAGGAATACCAGAAGTCAGTCCACTACAATCCAGTCTCCGGGGTACGGGCGGAATGTGGCCATTGTCACGTCTCCGAGGGGGTTTTCGCTGCAACCTGGGACCACATCAAAGGTGGCAAGGACTTGTGGAAGCAACTCTTCGGCGCTGATTTCGATGATCCGGTCGTCAGCGCCTTGCATCTGCCGGACGCCGCGTTTGCCACGCGGAAATGGTTCAAGGAAACGGGTTCCGCCACCTGCCAGCGCTGCCATGTCCTGGAGGCCATCCAGGGCAAGCGGGCTGACACGGCGGCCATTCATCGGGAGGAAACCCAGGGAAAAAGCTGCATCGAGTGCCATGAAAACCTGGTCCACCGGCATGTCCCCAGCGAGGAGACCTTCAAGCGCGAGGCCTGGAACCGGATGGTCGAGGAGGAATTCGGTCTGGAGCCGGGGGCGGCGGAGCGGATACTGGCCAAATAGGCGGGATTGGCCCAGAGGAGGGGAGCCTGGGCAAAGGCAGGGCCCACATACCCCTACGCTTGGGCGAGGGGCCGATGGGGCCATGCCCCCGGCGGGGTCCAGTTCCGCCGGGGGCTACGACTTGAGAGTTACTGGGGCTAGGGTTTTCCCGCCCTTTACTTCCGGCATTCGGCCAAGCGTTCGGCGCTACCGGGCAGGAGGGCGGCGATGAAGGCGATGACCAGGATGGCGACGGCCGCCAGCCCCGCGAAGAGGGCCAGGCCCATGACAGGGGCGGGGAAGGCGAACATCCGCGCGGCGGATTCCAGCACCAGACCAGCGATGAGAAGAAATGCGGAGAGGAAGACGGCGCCGCGCAAGCGTTGACAATTGAGCATGTCGGTCTCCAATCGTTAGTAGATAAGAGAATACTAATACTCTAATACGCGCTTGGCAAGGAAGAAGTGACAGAAAAAATGTGGCGGCGCCTAACCCTTACCGTACCGGCGCCGCCAGAGCGGGGTCAAAGGGTTACTTGGCCTCGGGCGCGGTCTCGGGAGGCGACTGCTTGATGAGCTCCGGATTCAGGTCGAGCTTGGCCTTTTCCTGAAGACTGCCGACATACTTGGCCAGGGCCTCGCGCTGGAGGGCGGCCATGAGTTCGGGCTTGACGCTTTCCAAGGTCGGCGGCTCGACCTTGCGGGTTTCCTCCAGCAGGATGACGTGCCAGCCGAACTGGGTCTGTACCGGGGTTTTGGTGTAAGCGCCGGGCTTCATGGTCACGATGACTTCGGAGAAGGCGGGGACCATCTGTTCCGCATCGAACCAGCCCAAGTCGCCTCCATTCTTGCCGGTGGGGCCGGTGGAATTGGCCTTGGCCAGTTCGACGAAGTCCTTGCCGCCATCCAGCTCCTTAATCAGCTTCTTGGCCTCCTCTTCCCCCTTTACCAGGATGTGGCGGGCCTTATATTCCAGCCGATCGGTTTTGCCGATCTTCTCTTCGTAGAGTTTTTGCAACTCCTCCTCCGAGGGCTGGATGGAGCCCGCCTTGTCCTCAAGGGCGAGGCGGGAGAGGAGCTGCATCTTTTGCAGTTCCAGGGCATAGTCGACCCCGGGTTGCTTTTCGAGGCCCTTGGTCTTGGCGTCCTGGGCGGTGACGACGATGCTGACGAATTCGTTGAAGACCAGGTTCTGGAATTCGGGAGTGTTCTCGCCACGGGCGGCGCGCAGGCGCTCGCCGTAGAAGAGACGGAAGAGGCCCAGGGAGAACTCCTGGCCATTGATGGTGGCGATGGCCGTGGTATCTGGCGGCTCCGCCACCGGGGCGGCGGTCTCCTCGGCGGCGGAGACGGTGCCGGCGGTCAGCAAGGCGGCCAGGCAGGCGGCGTGAAGTAGGCGCTTGTTCATGGGTTTGTTGGGCTCCGTGAAGCGGTGGTTAAGGGGAAAGGATAGGGTCCGCGTCAGGACGGAAAGACCTTGCGGAAGGGTTTGACCTGGACATCCCCATAGACGCCGGCAAGGGCGTAGGGGTCTTCCGCCGCCCAGGCCCGGGCGGATTCGAGGTCCGAAAATTCGGCGACGATGAGGGAGCCACTGAAGCCGGCCTCGCCGGGATCCTCGCAGTCGATGGCGGGATGTGGGCCGGCCAAGACGAGGAGGCCCTGGTCCTGCAAGGCCCGCAGCCGCTCCAGGTGAGACGGGCGGACGGACAGGCGGGCCTTGAGGCTGCCAGGCTTGTCGGTGGCGATGATGGCGTAGAGCATGGCAATCAGGTCTCGGCGATCTCTTCCGGTTGGCGGATATGGCGGGCGAGATAGATACCCTGGGCAACCACGAAGACGAGGGTCAGCCCCAAGAGGCCGAACAGCTTGAAGTTGACCCAGGTTTCTTCCCGCGCTTGGGCGTCCTGGCACTGGGAGAGCAGGCCGCCACTGAACTGGTTGGCGCAGGTGGCGAGGTCGATCTCCCCGAGGCCGGTGGCGACCAGCAGGGCCTGATGGGCGGCATGGAATCCGCTGTAGTCATAGACCACGTAAAGGTTAGCGGCTCCGGAAAGGAAGAAGAAAGCCACCCAGAGCAGGTTCAGGCGTGGCCATATCGCGGCCGGGAGGCTGATGGCCTGGGACATCATTCGTTCGATCAAAGGCTTGCCACCGATGAAGTGGCTGCCGAGAAAGACTGCCGCGAACAACCAGTTAACGATGGTCGGCTTCCACATGACGAAAATGGGGTCCCGTAGGGCGATGGTCATGCCACCAAAGACTACCAGGAGACCCAGGGTCACCAAGTGCATCTTCTCGACATGGTGTCGGCGCCACCAGAACCAGCCCACCTGCGCCGCCGAGGCGGCGATGGCCACGCCAGTGGCCACATAGATGCCGGCCAGCTTGTAGGCAATGAAAAACAAGAGGATGGGGAAGAAATCGATCAGGAGTTTCATGGGTGCTCGAAGGGTGAGGGGCCGTATCGGGCCGGCGTGTTCAGTGTAGCAGCCGGCGCTCGCACCATTGGGCGTACCAGGCTTCCATGACGGCTCGAACGGGCATTGGATAATTCAGGGCTTCCATTTGTTCCATGCCCTCGCGAAAGAATTCCGACGCCTTCTGGGGGAGATATTCCGTCAGGGCCTCGAAGGCCTCCTTCATCAGGGCGGGTTGGTGGCTGCGAGTCGCCACAATGGCCCGATTGATGAGAAAGACCCGCCAAGGGCTGGTGGGATCAAGATGCCCCGTTTCCTGGTTGACGGCCGGGCTTAGGGCGGCGCCGATCTCGCGCAGCAGGCCATGGAGTTCCGCCAGCTCCTGGGGCTGCTCAAGGCGGTTGGCCAGGGCCGCGGCCGCGTTGACCACAGTCGCAAGGGACAGGATCTCGCCCTCATGGCGGGCGATCCAGACGGCCAGGGGAAAGGCCAACTCTTCTAAATCGCGAGCCAACTGGGGTTGGCGCAGGCGCCCGGCGAGGGCCGCAAGGCGGACGAGGAGATCAATGGCCTGGTCGCCCTGGGCCGTGATGTCCTGGCCCAGCGCAGTCTGATAGTTGGCGGTGAAGATCTGGGCTTCCGCCCGCGCCTGGTGCTGGCGCAAGTCATCGAGCCGCTCGCGCAGGGCCACCACCAGGGGGCTCGGATCCAGGTTTGGATCGCGGAGAATATCCTCCTCCGCTTCCCCAAGGCGATCAGCGAGCTCTTCAAACTCGTCTTCAATAGAGGCGATGTCAATAGCAGGGATCATGGCCCGGGGATTCTACCAGTCCATCGGTTTTACGTCTGCATGGATAAGGGATGCCCCTGCTTGTCGGTCTCGGACGCAGGGCTGGTGCTGCCCTCGCCCCTTCAATGGGGTACCATGCCCCCATGGGCAGCCACCACGATCTCCACACCCATTCCACCGCCTCCGATGGCACCTTGAGACCCTCGGAGTTGGTGGCGCGCGCGGCCCGGGCTGGGGTCCAGGTCATGGCCCTGACGGATCACGACACACTCAACGGCATTGCCGAGGCCAAGGTCGCCGCCGCCGAACAGGGCCTGACCCTGATACCTGGCGTGGAGATCTCGGTCAATTGGGGGGGGCGCGTCATCCATATCCTGGGATTGGGCCTGGACCCGGCGGCGCTGGAATTGAATAAGGGCCTTGAGCGCCTGCGAGACTATCGTGGCTGGCGGGCGAAGGAGATCGGCCGGCGCCTGGCGGTCAAGGGTATCGAGGGGGCCTACGAGGGCGCCCTGGCCTTGTCCGGCGACGAGGAGTTCGTTGGCCGTACCCATTTCGCCCGCCTCCTCGTCCAGCGTGGTTACGCTGCGACGGTCCGCGACGTTTTCAAGCGCTACCTGGTCAAGGGCAAGCCGGGCCATGTCAGCGGCGAATGGGCCTCCCTGGAAGAGGCCTTGGTCTGGATCCTAGATGCCGGTGGCCAGGCGGTTATCGCCCACCCGGCGCGTTACAGCTTCACCGGGTTCAAAATGCGGCGCCTGATGGGTGAGTTCCGCGAGTTGGGGGGTGTCGCCATCGAGGTGGTTTCCGGCAGCCATAGCCGTGACGAGGCCTATCTCTACGCTCAGCGTGCTCGGGAGTCGTCCCTGCTTGCCTCTGCCGGCAGCGATTATCATGGCCCCGAGCACCCCTACCTCGAACTGGGCCGCCTGCCCAAGCTGCCGCCCGGCTGCACGCCAATCTGGGCGGATTGGTGAGATTGCCGACCCCCGGGCCAGCAGGGTGCATTTTCACATTGGCCAGAGAGCAACCGGTCCATGGCACAATTTTTTGATATCCATCCCGACAACCCCCAGCCTCGGCTGATCCGCCGAGCGGTGGACATCCTGCTGCAAGGGGGCATCATCGTCTATCCCACGGATTCTTCCTACGCCCTGGGTTGCCAGATCGGCGAGAAGGAGGCCATGGAGCGTATTCGCCGCCTCCGCGACCTGGACGACAAGCACAACTTTACCCTCGTCTGCCGTGATCTCTCCGAGATCACGACCTACGCCAAGATCGACAATCAGGCCTTTCGCCTGCTCAAGAGCATGACCCCAGGGGCTTATACCTTTATCTTTGAAGGCACCAAGCAGGTGCCGCGCCGCCTCATGCACCCCAGGCGCAAGACCATCGGCATCCGGGTGCCGGACAACGCCATTTGCCGCGAACTTCTGGGTATCCTGGACCAGCCCATCCTCAGTACCACCCTCATCCTGCCTGGCGATGACCTGCCCCTTACGGACCCCTACGAAATGCGCGGCCTCCTTGATCACCAAGTCGATCTCATCATCGACGGTGGTTTCTGCGGTCTGGAAGCCACGACCGTGGTCGATATGACAGCGGAGACCCCGCTGGTGACGCGGACCGGCAAGGGCGATCCCTCCCTCTTCGAGGAATAGGTCAGGCCGGCGCTGGACTCGCCCTCGGATGAGTCGGCGACCGGTGTGGTTTGGGTTGCTAATCAGTAATCCATAATATTAGAATCCATCCACCATCTCTTCATCGATCCCCGCAGGTCCCCCCATGCAGGAGCCCATTCCCGATCGCGCCATTGGCCGCGCCGAGGTCAAGGAGACGACCTGTTACATGTGCGCCTGCCGCTGCGGCATTCGCGTCCATCTGCGTGACGGCGAGGTGCGCTACATCGAGGGCAACCCGACCCACCCCCTGAATCACGGCGTCATCTGCGCCAAGGGGTCCTCGGGAATCATGAAACAGTATTCCCCGGCGCGGCTGACCCAGCCCTTGCAGCGGCGGGCGGGGGCCGAGCGGGGGACCTCCGACTTCGAGGCCATCACCTGGCCGCGGGCCTTCGAGCTGCTGACGGAGCGCCTGGCGCCGTTGCGCGCCACGGACCCCAAGCGCTTCGCCCTCTTCACCGGCCGCGACCAGATGCAGGCCCTCACCGGGCTCTTCGCCAAGCAGTTCGGCACCCCCAACTATGCCGCCCACGGCGGCTTCTGCTCGGTCAACCTGGCGGCGGGACTCATCTACACCATAGGCGGCTCCTTCTGGGAGTTCGGCGGCCCCGACCTGGACCGCGCCAAGCTCTTCGTCATGATCGGCACGGCGGAGGATCACCACTCCAACCCCCTCAAGATCGCCATCGGCAAATTCAAGCGCAAGGGCGGCAAGTTCATCAGCATCAACCCCATCCGCACCGGCTACTCGGCGGTGGCGGACGAGTGGGTGCCGATCAAGCCCGGCACCGACGGCGCCCTGCTGCTGGCCATCATTCACGAGATTCTCAAGCTCGGTCTCTACGACCGGGACTTTCTGGTGCAGTACACCAACGCCGCCGAACTGGTGGTGGACGACCCCCGGCGGGACGATCACGGCCTCTTCCACCGCGCCGAGATGCGCGTCGAGGAGGGCTGCTTCGACCCCGAGAACAAGCTGTGGTGGGACCCCGAGATCGGCCCCATCGGCACCCACACCCCCGGGGCCGAGCCGCGTCTCCTGGGGCGCTTCACCCTTGAGGACGGCACCCCGGTCAAGCCGGCCTTCCAGTTGCTCCTGGAGCGGGTGGAGGACTACACCCCCGAGTGGGCGGCGGGCATCACCGGCATTCCGGTGGCCACCATCCGTCGCCTGGCCCACGAGATGGGCGTGACGGCGCGGGACCAGCGCATCGAGCTGCCCATCCCCTGGACCGACTGCTGGGACAACGAGCACCCCTCGGTGACCGGCAACCCGGTGGCCTTCCACGCCATGCGCGGCCTGGCGGCCCACTCCAACGGCTTCCAGACCATCCGCGCCCTGGGCATCCTCATGACCATCCTCGGCACCATCGACCGGCCGGGGGGCTTTCGCCACCGGGCGCCCTTCCCGCGCCCCATCCCGCCCTGTCCCAAGCCCCCCAATGGTCCGGAGCGGGTCCAGCCCGACACCCCCCTGGACGGCATGCCCCTGGGCTGGCCGGCCAAGCCCGAGGACCTTTTCGTCGACGAGGCGGGGGAGCCCTTGCGCATCGACAAGGCCTTCTCCTGGGAACACCCCCTGGCGGTGCATGGGCTCATGCACAACGTCATCACCAACGCCTGGCGCGGCGACCCCTATCCCCTCGACACCCTCTTTTTCTTCATGGCCAACATGGCCTGGAACTCCTCCATGCACACCGAGGAGGTCCGCCGCATGCTCGTCGACAAGGACGAGACCGGCGGCTACAAGATCCCCTTCCTGGTGGTGTGCGACACCTTCGCCTCCGAGACCGTGGCCTTCGCCGACCTGGTGCTGCCGGATACCAGCTACCTGGAGCGCCACGACGTGCTGTCCATGCTCGACCGGCCCATCTCCGAGTACGACGGCCCGGTGGACGCGGTGCGCATCCCGGTGCTGCCGCCCAAGGGCGAATGCAAGCCCTTCCAGGAGGTGCTGATCGAGCTGGGGTCCCGGCTCAAGCTGCCGGCCTTCGTCACCGAGACCGGCGAACGGCGCTACCGCGACTACCCCGACTTCATCATCAACTACGAGACCTCGCCGGGCTCCGGCATCGGCTTCCTCGCCGGCTGGCGGGGCAAGGGCGGCGAGAAGTTCCTCAAGGGCGAGCCCAATCCCCGCCAGTGGGAGATGTACGCCAAGAACGGCTGCGTCTATCACCACGCCCTGCCCAAGTCCTACCAGTACATGCGCAACTGGAACAAGGGCTATCTGCACTGGGCGCGCGACCATGGCATGACCAGCTACGCCGAGCACATCGGGCTCAACCTCTATTCGGAAATCCTGCAACGCTTCCGCCTGGCGGCCCAGGGCAAGTGGCCCGGGCGCCAGCCGCCAGCGCGCCTGGCGCGGCGGGTGGAGACCTACTGCGACCCGCTGCCCTTCTATTACGAGCCCCTGGAATCACGGCTGGTGGATACCCAGAGCTATCCCCTCAATGCCCTCACCCAGAGGCCCATGGCCATGTACCACTCCTGGGACAGCCAGAACGCCTGGCTGCGGCAGATTCACAGCCACAACGCCCTCTTCGTCAACCCCCGGGTCGGTATCGCCAACGGCTTCGACGACGGCGACTGGGTGTGGCTGGAGTCGCCCCACGGCAAGG
>Ga0105102_10000356_pt1 | contig 13380 bp, 12 predicted proteins | sample PPLLaktember2015_FD_87032 | JGI IMG/M metagenome (GOLD analysis project Ga0105102, IMG submission 87032) | Freshwater sediment microbial communities from Prairie Pothole Lake near Jamestown, North Dakota, USA - PPLs Lake P7 Core (6) Depth... | ecosystem: Environmental > Aquatic > Freshwater >...
CATTCGGAAAGCGGGCATAACTCAGCTGGTAGAGTGCAAGCTTCCCAAGCTTGGAGTCGCGAGTTCGAATCTCGTTGCCCGCTCCATATAAAGTCCGCCTTTTCCGTAAAAAAGGCTGTTTCGGCAGGGTCGATGAAAATGTTTTTTGGAGATTGCATTTGAGTATCTTATTTTTTAGAAACATGTGATTTTTCTCGATCCATTGTTACAATTTTATTTTGTTGAGGGAAACGGGCGACAGCCCGTTTTTTGTTTTAAGTTTAAAACAGATGAAAGAAAAAAAGAGATTCAAAAGTGAAGATGAACCGGCAACCGGTAACTTTGTTAAGGTTGCCCAGGAAGAGCTTGCGGTTAAAGTCAAAGAAATTGCGGAACCTCTCTGTGTATCTGAAGGGATGGAGCTTGTATTTGTTGAGTGCAACAGAGAATCAAGCGGAAGGATTATCCGCATTTATATTGATAAACCCGGAGGGGTCACACTGAATGACTGCACCCGGATAAGTCGCCAGTTAAACGATATACTTTCTGTTAACCTGAATACAAACTGGGCTTACAATCTTGAAGTTTCATCACCTGGTTGTGACAGACCTTTGGGAAAACCCGAAGATTTTGAGCGATTTAAAAGTAATACAGCAAAAATCAGGACTTCATTGCCTGTTGAAGGGCAAAAAAATTTTAAGGGTATTATCCTTGGATTTTTTGACGGATATGTAAAACTTAATGAGAATGGCAAAACAGTCGCCATCCCCTATGAGTTAATCACGAAAGCTCGACTATTCGATTATAGCGGAGAAGACCGATGCTTATATCAGAAATAAAACGTGTCGTTGATCAGGTGAGCCGGGATAAGGGAATTGATAAAAACGTCCTCATCAAAGCAATTGAAGAGGCCCTTAAATCGGCCGCGAGAAAAAAATTTGGAAATAAAATAGAAATCGAAATCCAGTACAACGACCAGACAGGAGAGATAGAAGTTTTTCAATTTAAGGAAGTAGTTGAAGCAGTTAAAGACAGCATGGTCGAAATCAGCTTTGAAAATGGACGTAAGTTGGATGCTGAATGTGAAATAGGAGACAGTCTTGGAACCAAAATGGATACCACCACTTTTGGAAGAATAGCAGCACAGTCCGCAAAGCAGGTAATTATTCAGAAAATGAAAGACGCCGAAAGGAATGCCGTTTATTCAAGTTTTATTGACCGCAAAGGTGAAATAATAAACGGCATAGTACAGCGTATCGAGCACTCCGGAGACATTATTGTCAACCTCGGTCAGACCGAAGGCATATTGCCGGTCCGCGAACAGGTTTCAAAAGAAACTTACCGGAGGGGCGACCGTATAAGGGCTCTTCTTTCGGAAGTCCTTCATGATTCCAGAGGCCCTCAGATTATTCTTTCGAGAACCAATCCAAACTTTCTGGTTAACCTTTTTAAAACGGAGGTTCCGGAAATAAGCGAAGGAATAGTGAGCATAATGGGAGCTGCCCGTGAACCGGGCGTAAGGGCCAAAATTGCCGTTTCTTCAAACGATTCGGATATCGATCCGGTTGGCGCCTGCGTCGGAATGAAAGGAAGCCGGGTTCAGAATGTAGTGCAAGAGTTAAAAGGCGAAAAAATTGATATTATAACCTGGCATGTTGATGCCGCGAAATATGTATGCAATGCGCTTGCTCCGGCTGAAATAAAGAGGGTAATTATTGATGAAGACAACCGTTCCATGGAGGTGATAGTCCCTGATGAATCCCTCTCCATAGCTATCGGAAAACGGGGGCAGAATGTAAGGCTTGCCTCAAAACTTACCGGATGGAATTTGGATGTCCAAAACGAATCCCACTATAATGAAGCTCTCAAAAACGGCTATAACTCTCTTGTCTCTTTGCCGGGAGTCGGAATAAATCTTGCCAATTCATTAATTGAAAAAGGATTTACCTCGGCCACAGAGATAAGCAACGCAGCAGTAAGCGATTTAACCCAGATAAAGGGAATTGCCGCTGAGAAGGCTGAAAAACTCATACGCTCAGCAACAGATGCCGTATCAAAAAAAAATAATGAAACGGGTGAAATCGCCGAAAAAGCGACAGAGAATCCCGATGGCAGCGATACTCCCGAACCTTGATTTATATATGTAGTTATTACAGGGAAAGAATGATTTGTGAGATACAAGTTAACAATATTATTGGAGGGGTTTAATGGCAAAGATCAGAGTATATGAACTTGCCAGAGATCTTAATATGACTAATCAGGCTCTTCTTGACAGGATTAGAAGCATGGATATTGATGTCAAGAGCCACATTAGTTCTTTGGATGACGAGACAGCAGCAAAAATCAAAGCAGGAATTCATGCTCCGGTCGTAATTCCCGAAGATGTGGAAGAGACCCGTGTGAAGCCTACAATAATTAGAAGGCGCAAAATTGTTGTTCAGGCAGAGGCAGAACCCGAGCCTGAACCTGAAGCCGCTTCTCCAGCCCCGGAATTGCCGGCAGAGGAGGCTCTGGAAAAAGAAGCTGTTGCTCCTGAAATTGATGAAAAAGAGATTGTTGAAACAGCTCCTGTTGAAGTTAAACCGCAGGAGCCTGAATTGATCAAGGAAGAACAGCAAAAACAACAGGTTGTAAAAGCATTAAAGCCTGTTAAAGCTGTGAAAAAAGCGAGAAAAGATACTCCCGCAAAAATTCTCAGACTTCCTGAAATTCCCAGGGCAGTTGAACCGGTAATAGAGGTGAAACCAGCCAAGCTCTCGGTTCCTCCCGAAAAGACTGAGCCTGCAGCGCCTGTTCCGGCTTCCGAAACCGTAACCACTCATATTCCCGGTACAAAAACCACAGTTGAAATAACTCCGGAACTGTTGCGGAAACCTGCACATGATAAAGCTGTCCCGAAAAAAGATCCCCTTGTTCCCGAAAAAAAGAAAAAGAAGGATAAGGATAAGGTTGAAGATGAATTAGACGTAAGGGATAAGAAACTATTTAAAAAGAAAATCTTTAAGAAAAAGGAGATTGTTGAGGCTGAGGACCTTTATGCGCCTCAACCAAGAATAAGGAAAGATAAAAAAGCTTCTAAAATAAAGGTTTTGCAAGCCCAGAAACCTCAAATAACAGTTCCGAAAGCCATTAAACGCAGGATAAAGATTGATGATGCCATCGTTTTATCCGACCTTGCAAAAAGAATGGGAATCAAATCAGGCGAAATGATAAAAACCCTTATGGGAATGGGCGTGCTGGCGACAGTCAACCAGACGATAGATTTTGATACGGCTGCCCTGGTTGCAACTGAGTTCAATTACGAAGTTGAGCGGGCCTCTTTTGAGGAAAGTTCTTTTATTAAAACTGAAAAGGATGATCCGGGCTCTCTTATAGGCAGGCCGCCCGTAGTAACGATAATGGGACATGTAGATCACGGAAAAACATCCCTGCTGGATGTAATCCGGAAAACGAAAATTACCGAGATTGAGGCGGGCGGGATAACCCAGCATATTGGAGCCTATCATGTCTCAACCGACAACGGTCAGATAGTCTTTTTGGACACACCGGGCCATGAAGCTTTCACAGCCATGCGCGCAAGAGGAGCAAAAGTTACAGATATAGTTGTTCTTGTTGTCGCTGCAGATGACGGCGTAAAGCCCCAGACTGTTGAAGCGGTGAATCATTCTAAGGCCGCCGGAGTTCAGATAATTGTCGCCGTAAATAAAATTGACAAGCCTGAAGCCGATATCGAAAGAGTCAAGCGTGAACTAGCGGATCTTGGTCTGGTTCCAGAAGAATGGGGGGGCGACACTCCCTTTATCAAAGTGTCGGCAAAGCAGAGAATCGGAATAAATGATCTTCTTGAAATGATAATTCTTCAGGCTGAAGTTCTTGAGCTCAAGGCAAATCCAAACAAACTTGCATTCGGTCACGTTGTTGAAGCAAAGCTCGATTCGGGCAGGGGGCCGGTTGCAACCGTTCTGATCAGCGAAGGCACTCTCCATACCGGTGAATCGGTTGTGTGCGGAATTCACTACGGAAAAGTGAGAGCTCTTCTGAACGACAGAGGAATGAAGGTAAGTGAGGCCGGACCGTCAATTCCCGTAGAAGTGATAGGTCTTTCGGGAGTGCCGATGGCCGGAGATGAACTGATTTCTCTCGCTGATGAAAAAGATGCGAAACAGGTCAGCACATATCGCATACAGAGACAACGAGCCAAGGAACTTGCCAAAACAAGCAGACTGAGTCTTGAAAATCTTTTTGCCCGTATTCAGGAAGGACAGGTTAAAAACCTTACACTGATACTAAAGGCAGATGTCAACGGTTCCATAGAAGCTATAAGAGACTCTCTCAATAAACTGTCAAATAAAGAGGTTAAAATAGATATAATCCACTCCGGAACAGGAGCAATCACCGAATCGGATGTTTCGCTCGCCGCGGTTTCAAATGCCATCATTATCGGTTTCAATGTTCGGCCAAGTTCAAAAGTTCAGTCTATAGCGAACGATGAGAATGTCGATATCCGTTATTATAATATAATATACAACGTTATCAAAGATATAAAAGATTCCATCGTCGGTCTTATGTCTTCGACATTTATTGAGCGTGTTCTTGGAAGGGCCCAGGTCCGGGAAATTTTTCATGTTCCAAAGATCGGCACCATAGCCGGAAGCTATGTGACGGAAGGGAAGATAGAACGCGGCCGGCAGATTCGTCTCATAAGAGACGGGATAGTCTGTTTTGAAGGGAAAAACTCTTCTTTAAGAAGATTCAAAGACGATGCCAAGGAAATCTCAAGCGGTTTTGAATGCGGAATAGGCATAGAAAACTATAATGACATTAAAGTTGGCGATATAATCGAATTTTATTATATGGAAGAGATCAAACCGGAATTCGAATAAACTATGGTTGTCGGTATCGGTATAATAACGTTCAGGCTGCATGACTGCCGTTCGCTGAAAAGTAAAAGGAAAATTGTAAAATCTTTAATAGGGCGGATGCAAAATAAATTTAATGCGTCAGTCGCAGAAGTCGGATCAAACGATATTTACGATGAGGCCTTAATCGGCTTTGCTGTTGTTGGAAATGACAGAATTCTGACAAATTCAGTAATTGATAAAGTTTTTAATTTCGCTGATGAGCTCGGCCTCGCGGAAATTATAAACACCGAAATGGAGATGATCAATCTATGACGCTCTTTTCACGATCCGACAGGGTTGCGGGTCAGATACAAAAAATTCTGTCGGAAATTCTGATTAAGGATATAAAAGATCCCCGGCTTGACATGGCGACAATTACCGGTGTCAAAATGTCCAAAGATTTAAAGCTTGCAAGAATTTATTTTACAATATCAGGAAGCAATAAATCCGCAGAAGATGCATCCAAAGGGTTTAAAAGCGCATCCGGTTATCTTAAACGCACACTGGCAGGTCAGCTGGGTCTGCGTTATATGCCTGATCTTGCATTTTTTTATGACGAATCATTTGATTATGGGGCACGAATAGACAGTTTGCTCAAAACTTTAAAAAAAGATGATGGACCGGATAATTCAACAACTAAAGAAGAGTGACCGTGTACTCCTTGCTTCTCATACAAACCCTGACGGCGATGCGATAGGTTCTTTGCTTGCCATTGGGATATCTCTTGAACGGCTTAATAAAAAGATTTTTCTGTTTAATGAAAGCCCTATTCCGGCAGTGTACCGGTTTCTTCCATTTATCGAACGCATAGAGCACGAAATACCGGAATCGCTTGAATTCGACACTGCAGTTATTCTTGATTGCGGGAATTTGCAGCGGATAGGGAAAGGTTTGTCCGCAGCATCACGCACTCCGGTGATTTTAAATATAGATCATCATGTGACAAACAATAATTTCGGAACCTCTCAGTTGATTGATACAACAGCTTGTTCCACAGCTGAAATTGTTTACCGCATAATAAAAAAAATGGTGATTCCCATAAACAGTTCAATAGCAACTTCCATATATACCGGCATATTAACCGATACAGGCTCTTTCCGTTTTTCGAACACAAATCAGGCAGCTTTTGCAATTTGTGAAGAGATGATCGGTTGCGGAGTCAATCCTTACGAGGTTGCCCAGCATGTTTATGGCACGTACTCGCTTGGCCGCATACGGCTTTTGAATCTTGCTCTTGACTCAATTGAAATTTCAGCAAACGGGAAACTTTCAATGATGACTATAACCCGTGAAATGATCAATGAAACAAGAACTCATTCGGAGGATATAGACGGCTTTATAAACTACGCAAGGCGCATTGAAGACGTTAAAGTGGCGGCGCTCATACAGGAGCAGAAAAGAGGTTCGGAACAAAATAAGTCAAACGGCTTAAGCACCTTCCATGTAAGTTTGCGTTCTGATGGAATATTTGACGTTTCAGCCGTTGCATCGGCATTCGGCGGCGGCGGCCATACCAGCGCGGCTGGATTTACGATTGAAACAACATTGGAAACCCTGAAAGCCCTGATTGTCAACCTGTCTGAAAAAATATAGTTTAATGGAACAAATTGATGTCACATAATTCAGACAGCGGAATACTTATTATTGACAAGCCGGCAGATATTACATCTGCAAAGGTGGTTGCTCTTTTAAAAAAACTGACCGGAGCAAAAAAGGCGGGACACGCAGGAACGCTTGATCCGTTCGCAACAGGTATCTTGATCTGCTGTTTAAACGAGGCAACAAAAATATCTGGTTTCTTTCTCGGAGGAGATAAAAAATACCAGGCCAGACTCCGCCTTGGAATCTCAACCGACACACAGGATTTTACCGGAAAGATACTTTCAACCTGCAATGAATTTAATTTTTCCAGTGAAGAGATAGCGGCCGTTTTTAATAAATACACAGGTGATATTGAGCAGATTCCTCCGGTCTTCTCCGCTTTAAAGTATAAAGGTGTTCCCCTTTACAAGCTTGCACGAAAAGGCCGGCCGATTGAAAAGCCGGCAAGAAAAGTTCGCATAAATTATTTAAAAATACTGGAAACAAACCTTCCGGAAATATTCTTTGAGGTTTCATGTTCCGGAGGAACCTATATAAGAACACTCTGTGCGGATATAGGCAGAGATCTTGGATGCGGAGGTCATCTTAAAGAATTAAGAAGGATTGAAAGCTCCGGATTCCATCTGAGCGAAGCTTCAACAATGGACGGGCTTGAAAAACTTGCTCTGTCAGGAAATATAGGATCCCGGATAATAAAAATGTCGGATGCTTTGAAAAATATTCCCGGATACATCGCGGATGATGCATTTATTAAAAGGATATCATGCGGGAATACAATAACCGATAAGGATATCAGTTCTGATTTTCTGACCGGGTTCGGCAATTTCATAAAAATTGTAAACAAAGAGAATGAACTTATAGCTGTTTTAAAGATGATAAACTGCAGGTTTATTTATTGCTGCGTTATAAACAGATTTTAAACTTAAAATAACGCCGCAAATAATTTATGTTGTTTGTTTATCCCGATAAATGTATAAACGAAACTATCTTTGAATTAACGACAATAAAAGGAGGCAGAAAGAAATTGGTTTTAAAATCTGACAACAAAAAGCAGCTGATCGAAAAATATAAGCTGCATGAAAGTGATACCGGATCTCCGGAAGTTCAGGTTGGGCTTTTAACGCATCGAATATCTTATCTTACCGAGCATCTGAAGGTTCATGAAAAAGATCATCACTCAAGAAGAGGACTGCTCATGCTCGTTGGCAAAAGACGCAGGCTCTTAAATTATGTAAAGAACAAGGATGTACAGCGGTACAGAACAATAATAGATACTCTTGGTCTCAGGAGATAAAAAATAATCGTTTGCTGAACCGGTTAAAGAGCTGTTTTTTAAAAACGAGAGGAATAAGTGCCTGCCAGTTGTCAGTTCTCTCTTTGAGTATCCTGAATATTAAATACGGGAACAACAAGATATTGCAGTTTGAGAGCTTTGAACCAAAAAAGTACGCGCATTTTCTGTTTCATTCGGGTGGGTTGGCGAACAAAAGATAAACAGAGCAGATTACTTTCGGCTAAATTTGCCTCATGAGGAATCCGGCTTGCGGTGAAGAGCTTTAATATTCCCGGAACAGCAGTCTATTTTAGGAGATATTTTATGGAAAACACATATAAAACCGATATCGGTGGAAAAACATTAAGCATTCAGGCAGGCAAGCTTGCAAAACAGGCATCCGGTTCGGTGGTGGTTCAATACGGCGATACCATAGTGCTTGTAACTGTAGTTTCATCAAATGAAGAGAGACCGGGCGATTTTTTGCCTCTCTCGGTTGAATACCAGGAAAAAATTTATGCCGCAGGCCGGATTCCCGGGAATTATTTCAGACGTGAAGTAGGCAGACCTTCCGAAAAGGAAACACTGACTTCGCGTCTTATTGACAGGCCCATAAGGCCCCTTCTCCCGAAAGATTATTTTTATGAAACTCAGATAATTGCGACCGTTATTTCAATGGATCATGAAAATGATCCGGATGTTCTCGCGATGGTTGGCGCATCCGCTGCATTGGAAATATCCGATATTCCGTTCGCGGGACCAATTGCAAGTGTGAGAGTTATCAGAAAAAATGGAGAATATATAATAAACCCGACCATAAAAGAGTGCGAGGGAAGCGAAATAAATATTATTGTGGCGGGTTCAAAAACCGGGGTTGTCATGGTCGAAGGCGGAGGCAATATTGTGAATGAAAAGGATATGCTTGACGCCATCTTCCACGGCCACGAAGCCATGCAGCCGATTATAGATATTCAGGAAAAATTAAAGGAGACCAACGGAGTCACGAAAAGGATTTACAAAGAGAAGAAATCGGATCAGGCTCTCGTTGAAAAGATAGAAACCGCAGCCGGATCACGCATCAGGGGTGCTCTCCTGATACCCGGAAAAATGGACAGGCATTCCGCCATGAGGGCTCTAAAAGCCGAACTGTTCGAGCAGATCGGCCCCGATTATGCGGACAGGAAGGATGAATTTTCCGGGATCTTTTATAATTTACAGAAAAAAATCTGCCGAAATCTGATAATTAAGGAAGGGCTGCGCATTGACGGAAGGAAATTTGACGAAGTAAGGCCGATTACATGTGAAGTCGGAATTCTTCCTAGGCCTCATGGAAGCGCCCTTTTCACGCGCGGCGAAACACAGGTGCTGGGTGTGCTTACGCTCGGTTCCGGACCCGACGAGCAGAGAGTTGAAACATTAAGCGGTGAGGAATCAAGGCCGTTTATGCTTCACTATAATTTTCCGCCTTATTCGGTGGGGGAGACCAAACGTCTCGGAGGTCCAAGCCGGAGAGACATAGGCCACGGCGGTCTTTCAACACGGGCTTTGGAAAAAATTCTTCCGGCCAAGGAGGATTTTGACTATACTATTCGGATTGTTTCTGAAGTTCTGGAATCAAACGGATCTTCTTCAATGGGCACAGTCTGTTCAGGCACGATGGCTCTCATGGATGGAGGCGTTCCTATAAAGGCTCCGGTCTCGGGTATTGCAATGGGCCTTGTAAAGGATGGAGACGACGTTGTCATCCTTACCGATATACTCGGAGATGAAGACCATTCCGGAGACATGGATTTCAAGGTGGCTGGAACCAGAGAAGGCATAACAGCCCTGCAGATGGATATAAAAATTCTTGAGCTTTCAAAAGAGATAATGGAAAAAGCTTTGGAACAGGCACGCACCGGCAGGCTGGCAATTCTTGACAAGATGCTTGAAGCAATTGATCAGCCCCGTGAAAAAATTTCCCAGCATGCGCCGGCTATAACCACAATTAAAATAAATCCCGACAAGATAAGGGATATCATAGGCCCGGGCGGAAAAATCATAAGATCGATCCAGAGTGAGACGAATACCCGCATCGAAATAGATGATTCCGGAGTCGTAAAGATTGCGGCAATGTCAAAAGAAGACGGGAAAGCGGCCCTTGCGCTCATCAGCAACATAACCATGGAGCCTGAAATCGGGGCTGTTTATGAAGGAACTGTAGTTAAAATAATGGATTTCGGCGCATTTGTCCAGATATTGCCCGGAACAGACGGTCTAGTACACATATCCCAGCTCTCAACCCACCGGGTTACAAGAGTCTCGGATATTGTCAAAGAAGGAGACGTAATAAAAGTCAAGGTTCTTGAAATCTCCAAAGACGGCAAGATACGTTTAAGCCATAAAGCCGTCCTGGAAGAAGCGAATGTCCCGGCCTGAGAACAAGACAACCCTAGATAACGGAATAAGGATTATTACTCACAATATGCCTTATTCCCGTTCCGTTTCAATGAGTGTTTTGGTAAATGTCGGAGCCCGCGATGAACTGCCGGTTGAAAGCGGGCTTTCTCATTTTATAGAACACATGCTTTTCAAGGGCACAAAAAGAAGATCCTCCTTTGAGATTGCCAAAGAATTTGACGCAATGGGCGGGAATGCAAACGCATTTACCTCAATGGAAACGACATGCTATCACACGAAAGTTATAACATCCCATACCGCAGCAGCAGCGGATATTCTTTCCGATATCGTTTTAAATTCCGCTTTTGATCCCGAAGAGATTGAAAAAGAAAAGCCTGTAATCGTCCAGGAAATCGGAATGGTTGAAGAAAATCCCGAGGATTATATACATGTTCTTGCCGGCCGGTGCTGCTGGGGAGATAACCCTCTCGGCTCTTCCGTGCTCGGGACCCGCGAAAGCATCGCCGGTTTTGACAGCGATAAGATAAAAGAATATATCAGGAGCCGTTACCAGCCTCAGAGGACTTTTATTTCGGTCGCAGGTAACATAGAGCATAATCACATACTCGATATTATAGGACCGGCCTTCGAATCGGCTGAAAAAAGATCTGATTTCCCTGAAAGGTCGATTCCGGAAGTGAATAAGGGTCTGAATATTTACGAAAAGGATATTGAACAGGCTCATATCTGCGTCTTCCTCAAAGGCCTATCACTTACCGATCCTGATCGCTATGCCTTTTCTCTGCTGAATACCGTAATAGGCGGAAATATGAGCTCAAGACTTTTCCAGGAAATCAGGGAGAAGAGAGGGCTTGCTTATTCCGTATATTCGTTTATATCTTCATATGCCGATACAGGCATGTTCGGAGCCTATGCCGCGGTCGATCCGGCCAATGCAGTTGAAGCGGCAGATTTGATCATAAGAGAACTCCGTAAGATTAAATTGGATGCGATAAGTTCGGGTGAGCTGAAGGCCGCGATCGAATACTCGAAAGGATGCCTGCTTCTTGCTTCTGAAAGCACGGATAACCAGATGTTCAGGCAGGCACAAAACGAGATGAACTTCGGGCGATTTATGCCGCTTGATGAAGTCATAAACGAGATGGAGTCGGTTAAGGAGTCTGAGATACTGAATCTGGCAGGGAGACTCTGTAATACAAACAGCCTTGGGATAACAATACTTGGACCTGTTTCCGGTGAAAAACAATTTAAGGATCTTATGGTGATATAATTTGGATTACAATCCGACCATACGTTTTTTGCGTCTAAACCCTGAAAGGGATGCGGACATTCCTCTTCCGAGATATATGACACCTCTTTCAGCAGGAATGGATATCTGCGCATCCATTGAAAACGCCCTTGATGTGGAACATGGAAACATCGCGCTTATATCGACAGGCCTTGCTGTGGCAATTCCTCCCGGATTTGAAATCGAAATCCGTCCGAGAAGCGGCCTTGCCTCGAAACACGGAATTAGCCTCATAAACTCACCCGGAACAATAGATGCCGATTATCGCGGTGAAATACTGATAGCAGTCATAAACCATGGGAAAAAAACCTACACATTCCGGCGCGGGGACAGGATAGCACAGATGCTGGTTAAAAAAGTCTATCAGGCAAAACTTGAGGTTGTGGAAGAGCTGGACGACACAACGCGAAGCAAGGGCGGCTTCGGTCATACCGGACTATGATATGAAAAACAGCAACTCATCCCCTCACAAAGTCAATTCATGCGGGCTTACCCTGTGCATGCTTTCGAGCGGCAGCAAAGGCAATTCAATATATATTTCAGATGGCTCAACATCGATACTTGTTGACGCTGGATTATCAGGAATTGAAATTGAGCGGAGGATGAAATCGAAAGAACTCCTCCCTGAAAAACTTGATGCAATCGTTGTCTCCCATGAACACGCCGATCATATACACGGAGTCGGAGTTCTTTCCCGCCGTTACGGCATACCTGTTTACATAAGCAAAAAAACTTTTAAGGCAGCATCTCCATTTCTTGGGAAAATAAATGAATTTAAAAAATTTGAATGCGGTGATATATTTACAATAAACGACCTGACATTCCATCCCTTCTCAATATCCCATGATGCTGAGGACACGGCAGGATTTACAGTTTCGCAGAACAGCACAAAAATCGGGATCGCGACCGACCTTGGAATAGCAACAACAATGGTTAAGGATCATCTCAAAAATTGCTCGGTTCTGATACTTGAAGCAAATCATGATCCGGACATGCTTGCAAACGGGCCCTACCCATGGCACCTGAAACAGCGCATAAAAAGCAGGACCGGCCATCTGTCGAACGAACAGTCAAAGGCTCTTCTGCAGGAAATACGGCATGACGGGCTTGAGCATGTTATTCTGTCGCACATAAGCGAGACCAACAACACTCCCGCAAAAGCCGTCAGTGTTGTAGGCGAGGCTTTAAACTGCAGAAGAACAATACTTGATGTCGCAAGCCAATATCAATGCGGAGCTTTTATCCGGATATAAGCCTGCCGATCCACTCCTTAATCTCTGCCGCCTCATATTCTTCCTGCTTCAATGCGAGCCCGATATTGCCGGCAAGCCCGGCATGTTTTGCCATCTCTTTTTCTGAGTTAAGAGCGGTATAATCGAGTCGGGATTTCTGTATATCATCAACGGCGTTATTCAGAGCTTCGGCAACCGAAGCGCCTTCAAAGGGCTTGTCGGTTTTTAAATTTGGTTTCAATCCGTTTGCGGCAACCTCTTCGGAAACGTGCGCAAGCTGCTTCATCTTTGTCATTGAAAAATCCATAATCTGCCACCCTGTCATGGCATCTTTCTGGAAAACCCAGGCTGTTCTTATCCGCTGCAGCATCTGGGTATATTTATTCATGACAGTTTTTTGCAGCATTTCGGCAAATTCAGGCGGGAGATTGTTCTTATTCGCCGGTTTTCCCGAAGCTTCATCCGGCTTAAGTTTTTTCAAAATCTTTTCAAATTTTTTTGCATGAATTTCAGATTCCCATGCCTCCCTGTAAAGTACGCGCCTTATATGCTCATCCGAAACGCTGCCTGCTTCATCCTGATAATGGGGAATAAGCTTCAATTCATAATCAACGTAGGATTTAAAGATAGTTGCACGGTTTGAGGGATCAAAGGGATATGGTGCTGGTTTTAAATCCGGTTCGCCTCCGAGCCCGCCTATAATCA
>Ga0105102_10000361_pt1 | contig 13352 bp, 16 predicted proteins | sample PPLLaktember2015_FD_87032 | JGI IMG/M metagenome (GOLD analysis project Ga0105102, IMG submission 87032) | Freshwater sediment microbial communities from Prairie Pothole Lake near Jamestown, North Dakota, USA - PPLs Lake P7 Core (6) Depth... | ecosystem: Environmental > Aquatic > Freshwater >...
AGACCAAATCTGTTTTTGTTTCTTCTTTTTCAATAGGTCTCTCGTGTACAGCATCTTATTTACCTCCTTTGATTTTATTATAATAAGCTTTTATTATAATCACTCTTCTTCCCTAACATAGCAGTGAAGGCACCTCTTTGCCTCTTCTACAGCCGTTTTCAGCGAATATCCAAGGACAACCTCTTTAAAATTTCTGTAACGTTCAGTAAGGGGAAGCTCTGGCATTTCTGCCTTGCCCCGCTCCTTCTGGTAATCCTCTTCGTTGTATGAAACTCTCATTGCGACGAGTTCATCGCGAGACGATGTAAAGAATGCTCCGTCTCCTCCGAGATATCTATCAATTGCTTTAGCAGACTCTTTTCCATCGGCGATAGCCTGAACAACCGATGCAGGACCGCGAACGTTATCTCCTGCAGCAAAGATTCCCGCCTTTGTAGTGGCAAGCGAGTCTTTTTCAACTTCTATGGCGCCATTCTTGTTTACGTTGATTCCATCTCCATTCAGGAATGAGGTATCAGGAATCTGTCCAATGGCAGCTATTACTGTTGCTACATTAAGCACGAATTCTGATCCTTCGATGGGTGAAGGTTTGCGCCTGCCACCTGAATCGAACTCACCGAGGGACATGCGGAGGCACTCAATCTTAACAGCTTTACCATTTACCTCAATAATCCTTTTTGGCGCAACAAGGGTGTGAATCTTAACCCCTTCATGTTCAGCTGCTTCTATTTCCTCACTATAGGCAGGCATGTCTTCTTTTTCTCTACGGTAGAGGAGATAGACCTCTTTAGCGCCGATTCTCAGGGCAGAGCGAGCAGCATCGATAGCTACATTTCCACCTCCGATCACTGCCACGTTGCCTTCTACTTTTACAGCATTTCCGAGATTAAGGTTTCTGAGAAATGTTGCCCCATCCAGGACGCCATTTGCCTCTTCTCCGGGGATGCCGAGCTTCTGTCCTTTGTGTGCCCCTGTAGCAAGAAGAATAGCGGCATAACCTCTTGAAGATAGATCTTTCAACGTGAAATCTTTTCCAAGGGCCTTATTGTACTGTATCTCTGCGCCAAGATTGGTAATGGCTTTGATTTCATAGTCAAGGATTTCTCTGGGAAGTCTATAGTCAGGAATACCCACAGCCAACATGCCCCCTGCAACAGGAAGGGCTTCAAAGATTGTTACTTTGTAACCTTTGCATGATAGGTAATAAGCTGCTGTCAAACCAGCAGGACCGCCACCAATGATAGCGATTTTTTCATTCTTTGCCGGAGCAACTGGAGGTTTATATGGCTCGTAAGAATTCATGTCGTAATCAGCAGCAAATCGTTTGAGGGAGCAAATAGCTACAGGTTCATCTATCTGGTTTCTTCTGCACTTGCTCTCGCAGGGGTGAATACAGACACGGCCGCATACAGCAGGGAAAGGATTGTCTTCCTTAATAATGGCAATGGCCTATTTTATTTTACCTTCACTGATGAGGGTTACATACCCCCAGGCATTCTGGTCAGTAGGGCAGGCATTCTGACAAGGAGCGTCAAAGAGCGCGCTACATACGCCTGCACGGCAATACTTATCTTTTATGTGTTCTTCATATTCGTTTTTGAAATAGCGGAGCGTTGCCAGAACAGGGTTTGGAGCTGTCTGGCCAAGTCCACAGAGAGCGGCTTGTTTTATATTTGTTGAAAGCTCAACGAGTTTATCAATATCCTCTTCAGTGCCCTTGCCCTGGGTAATTCGAGTCAGAATCTGGAGCATCCTCTTTGTGCCAATACGGCATGGCGGGCATTTACCGCACGATTCGTCCTGAGTAAAATCGAGAAAGAACCGTGCGAAGTCCACCATACAGGTATCTTCATCCGCCACGATCAAACCGCCAGATCCAACAATTGCCCCAAGTTTAATCACTGATTCGTAGTCAATGGGCGTATTGAGATGTTGTACAGGAATACAACCACCGGACGGACCTCCCATCTGGGCGGCTTTGTATTTTTTTCCACCCTTGATGCCTCCGCCGATGTTATAGACAAGGTCGCCGAGTTTTGTACCCATCGGTACTTCCACCAAGCCTGTGTTGTTCACGGCACCGGCAAGGGCAAAGACCTTTGTACCACGACTGTTTTCAGTACCGAAGCTTGCATACCAGTCGGCACCTTTCAGGATGATTGCCGGGATGTTCGCATAGGTCTCAACATTGTTGAGAAGGGTTGGCACATCAAAGAGTCCTTTGACTGCGGGATAGGGTGGTCTTGGCCTTGGCTCTCCTCGTTTTCCTTCGATCGAGATCATGAGGGCTGTTTCTTCACCACACACGAAAGCGCCTGCGCCAATCCTTATATCAAGGTCAAAATCGAATCCTGTCTCAAAAATGTCTTTTCCAAGAAATTTATACGCTCTTGCCTGTCCAATAGCCCAGGTTAATCGTTCTATGGCTAGAGGGTATTCAGCCCTCACGTATACATATCCTTGCTTGGCCCCAATTGCATACGCTGCAATGGCCATGGCCTCGATGACGCTATGGGGATCACCTTCAAGGACGCTTCTGTCCATAAAAGCCCCGGGGTCTCCTTCGTCGGCGTTACAAACCACGTATTTCGTATCACCCTCAGAGGCTTTGGTAAACTTCCACTTCATACCAGTTGGGAAGCCTCCGCCTCCCCTTCCTCTGAGTCCGGACTTTACAATTTCTTCTACCACCTCATCACGGGTCATAGATGTAAGAACCTTACCAAGCGCCATATAACCGTCACGGGCAATATATTCTTCGATATTTAAGGGATTAATGGCGCCACAGTTCCTAAGTACTATCTTTTCCTGATACTTGAAGAAGTCAATGCTTTTGAGAGAAGGAATACTTTTTGCTGTAAGTGGCTCTTTATAGAGTAGGCGGTCAACCATTCTTCCTTTGAGTAAATGTTCCGTAACAATTTCTTCAGCATCTTCAGGTTTTAGCTTTTGGTAAAAAACGCCTTCCGGATAGATAAGTGCCAAAGGCCCGAGATCGCAGGAACCGACACATCCTGTCTCAATAACTTTTACCTCATCCTGTAACCCTTGTTCCCTAATTTTTATAACAAAAGCATCCCGTATTTCACGGCAGCCTGACGAAACACACGCAGCACCAGAGCACACTAAGAGATGTGCACGATATAACTCCGTAGCCATACTTCCTCCTTATTCGTATTTCTCAAGAATATCCATCAATTTGGTGGATTTTACCCGCCCATACACGTCTTCGTCCACGAGCATGGCAGGTGCAAGGCCACACGCTCCAATACAACGCACTATGTCAAGTGAATACCTTCTGTCATCGGTAGTGCCACCTGTCTTGGTGCTGAGCTGTTTTTCTAATTTCTGCAGTGTTTGTTGACCACCACGAACATAACATGCTGTACCAAGACAAACTTTCACAACGTGTCTTCCCTTCGGGACAGTTGAGAAAAAACTGTAGAAGGTTACCACGCCGGATACAACGCTTATAGGTACGTTAAGCCTTTCAGACACAAGTTGTTGCACCTTTTTGGGAAGGTAGCCGAAAAGGTTCTGAGCTTTATGAAGCGCCATGATAAGTTCAGATGGTTTTCCCCTGTGCTGGGCAATTAACTCCTCAAACTTGGGATAAAGCTCCTCCTCGCTAATTTGGTCACAATTGCATTTATTTTCAGCAGACATCTTTCCTCCTTACATTCATTGCAGTTTTCGTGACAGCCTGTTACTCAATTTAAAGCTTTTCAATCAAAACAATAATCTGAATAAATACTAATAACTGAATGTATTGTGTATGCTTGAATCGTAATTAATATTTTTTATATCACCTCAGTAAGTTGTCCTTCTATGCCTTCACCCTGGCAGTCATCTCGTCCTTGAAATACTTTACGGCACTGGATACAGGGAGATTGACTGACTGACCCAGAGGACAGAAAGAGGAGTCTTTCATGGCCTTCGTGATTTCGAGAAGTTGATTGATATCCTCCATTGTTCCCTGAGAGGCGGCAATGAGGTCAATAATTTCAACCAGTCGGGCTGTGCCAAGCCTGCATGGTGCGCAATGTCCACACGACTCGTGTTTAAAAAAGTGCAGCACGCTTTTCAACATGTCCACCATGTCGGTATCTTCGTCCATGACGAGGATTGCTCCAGAACCAAGGGCAGCGGCATATTCCCGGAGGTTCACAAAATCCATTTGCACGTCGAGCATGTCAGGACCAAGAAAAGCACCGGCAGCCCCTCCCACAAGGGCGCCCTTGAACTTTTTACCGCCCTTGATGCCTCCACCGTACTCGAAAATAATGTCTTTCAGAGTTGTTCCCATTTCCGTTTCAACGAGGCCAGGTGTGACCACGTGCCCGAGGATGGTATATACCTTGGTTCCAGTACATTTATCCGTACCATAGTCCCTGTACCATGCTGCACCATTTCTGATGATATCCGGGATATTGGAAAGGGTTTCAACATTATTTACCAATGTTGGTTTGCGCCATAATCCTGCATTAATAGGGAAGGGCGGTTTAATACGTGGATGGCCTCTTTTGCCTTCCAGAGATTCTATGAGGGCCGTCTCTTCTCCGCACACATAAGCGCCGGCGCCCTTCATTACAACAATATCGAAGTTGAAATCACTTTCAAGGATTTTGTTGCCGAGAAGGCCATACTTCCTCGCATCTGCAATGGCTTTTTCAATTCTTTCAATGGAGAGGGCATACTCTCCCCTGATGTACACAAAACCTCTTGTTCCACGGATTGCGTAACCGGCAAGAAGCATTCCTTCAATGAGCTTGTGGGGATCGCCTTCAAGAATAAGCCTGTCTTTAAAGGTTCCTGGTTCACCCTCATCGGCATTACAGATAACAAATTTTTCATCTCCAGGAGTCTTGATGGCAAACTCCCATTTCAACCCTGTTGGAAAACCGGCGCCACCTCGCCCTAAAAGGTTTGAGGCTTTTACCTCGTTCACCACGTCTTCCGGCTTCATAGTCTGGAGGGCCTTTGCAATTGCTTCATAACCGTTGGCAGCTATGTATTCTTCAATGTTTTCGGGATTAATGAAACCACAGTTCCTGAGAACGATACGGGGTTGCTCTTTAAGGAGACCTGTCTTCTCTTTGGAAATGATAACACGTTTTGGCGCTTCAGTGAGAATCAGTCTTTTGACTGGCCGTCCTTTCAGCAAATGTTCCTTCACGATTTCCGGAACATCCCCTGGGGTTACACCAGCGTAATAGATGCCTTCAGGATACACGACCAATACAACGCCCTTGCCGGTTATGCCTATGCTGCCGGTTTCGAGGACAGACACCTCGCTGTCGAGACCCTGTCTTACGATCTCCGCGACAAGGGCGCCTTCAACCGCTCGTGCGCCTGACATGAGGGTGCCGGCGTCAATACTTATCAAAATATGGTTTCTCATTACATTCATAGTCCCTGTCTCCTCTCTTCCAGGATGGCATCAAGTCGTTCCGGTGTAAGGTTGCCAACCATCTCCTCATTTACCATAAGAGCTGGTGCTACGCCACATATACCAAGACAACTGGTGAGCTCAAGGGTGAAAGCCCCGTCTGATGTTGTCTCGCCTATATCAACTTTGAGTTTTTTCTTCAGGTATTCGAGAAGAGACTCAGAGCCCATCAAGTGGCATGGAGGTGACTCACAAAGCCTTATAATGTAACGCCCACGGGGTTTTAAGCTGAACATGGAATAAAACGTGACCACTCCATGGACATAACTGAAGGGGATATTGAGATACGTTGCACACTTTTCAATGTCTTCCCTTGCCAGGTAACGCTGCGGGTTGTTATCTTGAAGGTCGTGAAGAATATACAGAATATTGTCTAATCGAGGTTCGAACTTTTTCAGAATCTGTTCTCTATACAAAATATATCACCCCCCTTACTTTACCTCTATCACGAATTCTGTAACAGGCTTATCATTTACAATATGATTAGCAACTATTTTTCTTGCTTTATCGCTATCCAAGTTACCATATATTACTACGGACTTACCCTCTTCATGCACTTCAACCATTGGCTCGTGAGATGCAAGGCCTTTTTCACCGGTCTGGGTAATCATGACGTCGGTTAGGTTCCGAGTGGCAATCTCGTCAAGAAAGGCTTTCAGGACCTCTCTGGCACCAGCAGCAATTCCGCTGGTCCCCATTCCAACCACTACCTTGATACGTGCCTGTTTCTGCCGTAACTCCACATCTTTCTGTGCGCTTTCCCGTATTTTTTTCAGTTCTTCTAAGTTCATTCTTTCCCCTCCTTTCGGCTGTACCGTTAATGTACAAAAATTCACATGTTTTCGTCAAGATATTTGCTTAAGAAAGTCAGAACTTCTGGATGGTTAATAGGAACACCGTCAAGAAGAGCCCTGATTTCTGTTGTATCCAGAACGAATTCCTTTCCATCATTGATTATTTGGAATTGAAAATCTATTTCGGGATTTCCAGCAACAATGACGAATACAGTATCTTTAAGACGTCCCATGGGTGGTAAGTCGGGATGATTCACGTTAAAAGAGACAAATATTTCAGTGCCTTCACCAAGCTTAGATGTGAGACGAAAAGAACCTTCCGTAGTCTCTGCAGTACCTTTCAAAAGAGGAATACCCAAGCCCACTTTCTTACCAATCTTGGTTGAAAAGAAAGGATCTTGTACCTTCTCGGCCATATCCTCATCCATCCCGACACCATCATCCCTGATGCGCAATGTTAGGAGAGACTTCTTTGTATCCTTTGTGATGACAACAATAATGTTCTTTGCTTTTGCTGAGACAGAGTTTGCCACAATGTCCATTATGTGAGATGAGATTTCATCCATCATAGCAGCATACCATTATAACAAAGTTTTCAAAGCTCTTGAAATTTCGAAGCAATTTGGTTTCTCGAGTTGCAGGGTAATTCTTCGTATTCCAATATCCTCTAAATAATGTGCATCAGAGAAACTGACAAAAGGCGTGTTTTTTTTCATAATAAGGGGTATTAATTCAATTGCTTTCTCCTTATTTCTCACTTCGAGTGCATCAAATGGCAAATCATCAGGTATATAACCAAGTTGGCTGATAATACTGAAAGTGGGGCTGTCAATATGAGAGGGAATGGCTATTCCCCCATGGTTTTTGATCCATGAAGTGGCATCGGTAATAGAAATTTGTGCTGAATTCAAAAGGAGCCTGTTCTCGAATCGAATAATTTCGTTTTCTTCGTTAACAACAACCTGGTCTCCGAAATATTCAGCATCATTTTGTATGTCAGGAAGGAGGTCATAAACTTTTGTCTGAAAAGCAAGAGCAAGTTCATACGTATCAAAGAATGCCAAAAGATGAATTTCCTCTATTGTCTGTAATTCCATACCAAACAGTACGGTAATATCAGACTTTTTTCCTATCTCGTTGGCATATAAACAGTTTTCCACCATATTATGATCAGTGATAGAGATGACATGAAGGCCAACCTGCTTTGCCTTTGCTATAATATTGCTTGGGGACATTTCGAGGCTTCCGCAGGGTGATAGAGTTGAGTGAATATGAAGGTCACACGAGAAGATTGACACTCACTTCAGCCTCTCTGCAAAAGATTGTATATTAAACCGGAAAGTTCGAAAGCAGAGCGGGAATCTCTCAGAATCGCAACCCCTTCTTCCCTGGCTTTTTCGATAATGTTATCTTCAACCTGGAGGTTGCGGGGTATAAGAATAGCCGTAACCTCTTTCAGTTTTGCTACGCCAAGAATGTTGATATGCCTCTGAATGGTTATCCAGATAGAATTTTCTTTGATATTACCAATAACATCGGACAGAAGGTCTGAGACATAGCCATCATTGATATCCTTGTCAAGATTGACATCACCGGTCATTGTTTCGCACCCTATTTTTTTTACGAGTTCAGCAAGTGTCATCATTCCTCCTGATTCATATTTACTCACATTTCTTCGACTGTTGCATTTTCATCATGGACGCTGATCCCACCATGAGGTGTCTCTGTAAAGCTCGAGTAATGCATGAATATTGATGAAGCATCATATCTGAATGAATGGAAATATTGCATCATATATTTGAGCCTCAATGATCTTCTGTATGATCTTTTTTATTCATAAGCACCTTAGCCTGTAATGTTGTACCAACCCCGACCTTTGATTGAATATGGAGCTCATCAGAGCACTGTTTTATATTGAAAAGTCCCATGCCCGCGCCAAAACCCATTTCCCTTACTTCTCTGGAAGCAGTAGAATAACCTTCCTGCATGGCCAGCTCGATATCAGGAATACCAACGCCCTCGTCTTCTGTTTCAACAGTGATTGATTCTGGGTCGATGTATACCCTGAGCATGCCATGATTTCCATGGATAGAAACATTCATGGCTGCTTCATAGATTATTATGGCAATTTTCTTTATGATTTCCTGTTGCAATCCCGTTTGTTGCAATGTTTTTTTAACACGGGAAGCAGCTTCACCAGCCATAAAATAATCCCCTTCTTTTATTTTGAACTCAAGCTTAATCTGTGGGACTATAAGCATGCTGTCGACCATGATATCACCCGGTATGAATCATATTGATATTTGTTAGGGATGTTATAAGGAGATCGGTATTTATAGAGAGAGTCATTCCACATATACAATCTAAAGCAAAGCAAGTTTTGACTTTTGAATCATGGAAATGATTCATTGAAAGGACCTCTGAATCGAGTAAGGCTTGTACTTCCTTGCATGACTGCCTCATTACTGCAGTTCTGGATTAGGTAAACGATTCTTAGTAAACTTTCTAATATACCTAAGAAAGTTATACATGCGCAAGGATATTTTTTTATGACAAGGTTTAAGAAAAAAAATACTTACGCATTTTTTGGCGTTGACTTTTGGATAGCAAATATACTATATGACATTACATATAACTATTTTTGTGAAAAAGCACACAAGGAGCATATATGGATGAAATTACGTTGACAATTGATGGACGGTCGGTAAAAGGAAAAAAAGGACAGACAATCCTTGAAGTCGCACTCTGGAATGGCATAGATATTCCGTATCTTTGTTACCATCCCAGGATTAGTAAGACAGGCGCCTGTCGTGTTTGTCTTGTCAGGATTAACGGAACCATGCTCAAGGCTTCCTGCGTTGAACCCATAACGGAGGGCATGAACGTTGTCACCGAGGATGAAGATATTATTAACATTAGAAAGTTTGTGCTGGAACTGCTTCTCTCCGATGGCGACCACAACTGTCTGTACTGTGATGCCAACGGAGACTGTGAACTTCAGAAACTTGTGCAAAGATATAATATCCCGGAAGCAAAACCAGATCGCCAGCGAACGATCAAGGAAATTGACTATGTGTCCAGCAATGCATTAAAGAGAAATGAGAACAGATGCATTCTGTGCGGAAGGTGCGTCAAAGCCTGCAAGGAAATCCAGGTGTCGAATGTATGGAGTTTTGCCGAGCGCGGCAGCTACACACACCTGGTGGCAGATGATGGAAGGCTTATTGGGGATTCCAGTTGTTTAAAATGCGGTCAGTGCGCACAGATGTGTCCCACAGGCGCTCTCACGTTTCAGCCAGTTTACGGCAAGGGCCCCAATTGGGAGCTTACAAAAGAGTCAAGCATTTGCATATACTGCGGTGTGGGATGCAAGATTGACTTCTACACCAATAAACAGGGCCAGCTCGTTAAGGCCATGGGTAATGTGGATGGTCCTAATAGAGACCACCTCTGCGTCAAGGGCAGGTTTGGTTTTGACTTTGTCCAAAGTCCCAAGCGACTCACCAAACCACTGATCAAAAAAGATGGTGAGTTTGTGGAGGCAAGCTGGGATGAAGCCCTTGATCTCGTAGCAAAGAAATTGACGGAAATTAAAGAAAAATCAGGACCTGATGCGATTGGTACCCTGTGCTCTGCAAAGTGCACCAACGAAGAGAACTATCTCATGCAAAAGTTCACCAGGGGAGTGATTGGTACAAACAATACAGATCATTGCGCCCGTCTCTGACACAGCTCAACCGTCGCCGGTCTGGCGGCAGTGTTTGGATCAGGAGCAATGACCAACTCGATCAGGGAGGTACCGGACTCCGAAGGGTACCTTATCATTGGTTCCAATACAACAGAGAACCACCCGGTAATCGGCTCGATGATAAAGAACCAGGTCATAAATAATGGAAAGAAGATGGTCGTCGTTGATCCGAGGAACATTGATCTCGCAAAATATGCCGACTATTATTTTCCCATTAATCCAGGCACCAATATTGCTATCCTCAACGGGTTCATGCATGTGATCGTAAAGGAAGGTCTGTACAACAAGGAATATGTTGAAACACGGTGTGAAGGATTTGCCGACCTTGCAAAGACTCTTGAGAAATATACCCCGGAATATGTTGCAAAGATATGTGGCCTGAATAATCCGGAAGATATTGTGAGTGCTGCCCGTCTCATGGCGGGCCTTAAACCCATGGCACTCTATTATTCCATGGGTATCACGCAGTTTGTGTCAGGGGTAAACGGTGTAAAATCTACAGCAAACCTTCAGATGCTGTTAGGAAACCTGGGTGTTGCTGGTGGTGGTGTAAACCCATTACGGGGGCAGAACAACGTCCAGGGAGCATGTGACATGGGTGGTCTTCCCAACGTCTATCCTGCATACCAGCCGGTTACAACGGAAGAAAATAAAGTGAAATTTGAAAAGGCCTGGGGTGTCTCAGGGCTCTCGACAAAACCTGGCCTTACCCTCATGGAAATGTTTAATCACTCACTTGCCGGAGACCTCAAGGCACTGTGGATTATGGGAGAAAATCCGGTCATCTCTGATCCCAACCAGCGCCACGTTATCGAGGCACTTAACGCTCTTGAGTTTTTTGTTGTTCAGGATATTTTTCTCACTGAGACAGCACAATTGGCCCATGTGGTTCTCCCCTCCTGCGCTTTTCTGGAAAAGAGCGGAACCGTCTCCAATACTGAACGGAGGGTCCAGCTCATGAATAAAGTGGTTTCGTCTCCCGGTAAGGCAAAGGACGACTGGTGGATTATCGCAGAAGTGGCAAAGAGAATGGGTGCTGACTGGAATTACAAGAAGCCAAAGGATATCTTTGCTGAAATTCGCAAGGTAACACCGTCCTACGCGGGTATAACGTACGACAGGATAAAGAAAGAGTTGCTTCAGTGGCCATGCCCCACCGAGGATCATCCCGGGACCCAGTTCCTCCATAGAGAAAAATTTTCCAGGGGTCTTGGCGTTTTGACTCCTATTGAGTACACTCCTCCTGCTGAGGAAACAGACGCCGAATATCCGCTTATCATGACAACCGGCAGATTGCTCGATCATTTCCATACAGGTACCATGTCCCGTAATTCAAAGGTGCTCAATGAGAACGTACCGGAGGGCTTTATTGAACTGAATCCCAATGATGCACAGAACTACAACATACAGGATGGAGAAGTTGTGTCAGTATCTTCGAGACGAGGAAGCATACGGGTGCAGACAAAGGTTACAGAGAAGACAAAACCAAATGTAGTCTTCTTCCCGTGGCACTTCTTTGAGGCTGCTGCCAATAAGTTGACCATTGATGCCCTCGATCCTGTGTGCAAGATACCTGAATACAAGGTCTGTTCGTGTAAGATCGAAAAGGTCTACCCGTAGCAGTACTAATTTATTTCTTAAACAAGGAGGGTGTATGGCAAACAAACCAGTTGAAATCGTTCAACTCGCAGGGGATGCAGGAAAGTACAAGGCAAATTTGACACCAGGTAACTGGCTTGTGAGAGCTTTTATGGCAGGACTCTTTATCGCGGTTGGAGGCGCTCTTGCTACTGTCTGTTCAACAGGAACAACTGTTCCTGGAATTAAATCACTTATTTCGGGGTCAGTCTTCCCGGTAGGCCTTATTGCAATAGTCCTCACCGGTATGTCGCTCTTTACCGGCGACACAATGCTTATCCCTATGGCAGTATTTCAGAAGAAAAGCACATGGAGTAAGGTTTTTAACGCATGGTTCTGGGTCTATATCGGAAACTTCGTTGGTTCTCTCTTCTGGGCCTACCTGATGTCAGTAGGACCTTTCAGCAAGGGTGGAGGACCAGAAGTGACAGTTTTCGGGCAAAATGCAATCGCTATTGCCGAGGCAAAGACACTGCCTTACATCGCAGCAGGTGGCATGGGCCTGTGGTCGGCCTTCATGAAGGGAATTGCATGTAACCTATTGGTGAACGTGGCGATCCTTCTTGCAATTTCATCAAAAGACATGGTTGGAAAGTTCTTCGGAATCTGGTTTCCCATTATGGCTTTTGTTGCTTCAGGCTTTGAGCACAGCGTAGCCAACATGTATTTTATTCCAGCCGGTATTTTTGCGGGTGCGAATGTGACATGGGGTCAGTTCATATACTGGAACCTTATCCCTGTTACCATAGGTAACATTGTAGGCGGCTTCATTTTTATTGGTGCTGCCTACTACTGGTCCTTTAAGAAGGAACTTTCTTCGATGTCACCTACATGACATAATTCAGTGACGAAGGATAAAAAACCCGGCACCTTTCGGAGGAGCCGGGTTTTTTCGTTTTTAACCAGACAATTATTTTACCTAGCCACATATTGGACAGGATAGGTTGTGACCGAAGGGCCCTACGATGTAAGCTTATCCACCTGCTGTCTGTGGGAAGGCCGTATTAGAATAGAGATATTCTACCTTCTCCTTATGTTTCAATTCTTCATTCGCCATTTTCAAAAGCATATCTCGTACTGTTCCTTTAGGATGAATATCCGCAAGCTCTTTGTAGAAGTTGTAAGAGTTTAGTTCACGATGAGCAGCCACAAGGTATACGTCTTTACTATCCATCTTTCCCGATATATCAGGTATTTCAAGGTGCTCAGCTATTTTGTAATCAACGACGTGGCTCTGTTTCAGTGATTCAGTGCCCATTCCGCTTGTTTTATACTTGACGAGAAATTCCTCATGCTTCTTTTCTTCTCCCGCCATAAAGTTTAGAGTTTGTTTTGCTTCAGTGTCTGATACACGTCCATGAAGATCCAGATAAAAAGCCTGTGCTTCGATCTCTTTGCTAATGGCCATATCCAGAACTGCCGATAGATCTTTTGATGACATAAAAAACCTCCTTTTATTAATTATCGTAATATACGACAAATCAGAGAAATTTACAATGAAATGATATAGTGCAATACCTGTTAGTAAAAGGATGAAATAATACAGGTTGTGTATGGGATAAAACGTCGTTGATCGAAAATGTGGAATCTAACGTTTCTTTGAAGTAAGAGCGCCAATCCCCGTAACAATAAAAACATAGAGAGTAACAGGCCATATGGGATGAATGATTTTGTGTAGACCAAAAAGAAAAGAGAACAGGACAATAAGGAACGTCCCTACAAG
>Ga0105102_10000362_pt1 | contig 13346 bp, 9 predicted proteins | sample PPLLaktember2015_FD_87032 | JGI IMG/M metagenome (GOLD analysis project Ga0105102, IMG submission 87032) | Freshwater sediment microbial communities from Prairie Pothole Lake near Jamestown, North Dakota, USA - PPLs Lake P7 Core (6) Depth... | ecosystem: Environmental > Aquatic > Freshwater >...
ACCTGGAATGTTGCTCTCTGGATCAACAACGACGAGGGTTTGTATTACCTCGCTCAGGAAGTTGGCAACTATGTTGACTTTGTAGAAGTGCTAAAAGACTGCGGTACTTATAGCACTCCTGACGGGGTTCGTTATGATGACCCCGACGTGAATGTGATCCAACTGAATAGCGAAGTGTTCGACTTCTAGGTAACACTCACTCATGTCGTATGAGTATAAACTAGGCACTCACAGTTCACTACACTTTTCTTCGTTATTATGTCCAAGCAAGTTATCCTTTCCATGCTGGCACAAGGTAACACGGGTGACGAAATCTTGTCGATTCTGGATGTTATCGTCTCCGACATTGAGCAGGAGGGTATTGATAGTTGCGCTGAAGTCTTTGCCAACTGATCAACACTCACTGTTTCTCTCTTAACTAACACACAAGAACACAACATGTCCAAGACCGCAATGCTTTCTCTCCTGGCACAAGGTAACACTGGCAGCGAGATTCTGTCCATTCTGAATGCAATCGTCAGTGGTTATGAGTATGTTGAGTCGCCCGTGATTGAGCAGGTGATTGGTATTCCTACTCTGGCAGAGATTGCCTTCTAAGTGTAACTAACTGTGTGCCCCTTGGTTGACACTGAGGGGCAGCAGTGTTATGCTTGGTGATTATAGTGATTCGGCAGTGTTTTACCCTATAACGTTATCGTTATGGCGCGGCGTTGCGGTTTATAAAAAACCCAAACTACCCTAACCTACAGAGGTGACAAAACGCGAACGATCTATCAGTCTCATAAAAAAATTCCGAGGGGAAATAGAGAGACAAAAAAGGTCTATATAAAAAAAATCCCGGAAAAATTTTTATGATAAAAGAGACGCGCCCCTGGGGATATTATGAAAATATACTTGAAGGGGATAAGTATAAAGTGAAGAGAATTGTGATCAATCCCGATCAAGCAATCTCTTTACAACTTCATGACAAGCGTTCAGAATACTGGGTGATTGTAGAAGGAGAAGGTATTATGACACTGGGAGATTATTCTTTTGAAGTATCTCCTGGTGTTTCTTTGAGTATAGAAAAAAGAGAGATACATAGAGTGAAAGCAAAGTCTTTCAATCAACTTGTAATCATTGAAACGCAACTTGGAGAGTGTTCTGAAGAGGACATAGTACGTCTTCAAGACGAATATGGAAGGGGGTAAAATGGAAAAGGTTTATCACATATATGCAAAAGAAAAGTGCATTATGCATTCAATAAAAGAAGAAGACTTTCCTCATACATGGGATACCTTGAATAATCTAGTAGGTTTAATGCATACTGATTATGACGCAAAGGATTTAACCTATGAGGAGTTGTATGTGAATAAGGAAGCAATTCTAAATTCTTCCCATTAAAACTACATTGACAAAAGCATATATAGACTGATAAAATTGATCTGAAGGTTAATTTAACTTATGGCAAAAGGATTTACTATTAAAGCAAATGCTCCAAAACCCAAAACTGAAGAATGGGATATTGAAGCAATTAAAGAGCGAATGAAAGGGAAGAGTATTGTATTCTGTCTTCCTGGTCGTGGGTGTTCATTTATTTTTCTGAAGGCATTTGTCCAACTATGTTTTGACATGGTTCAGAATGGAATGAGCATTCAGATTTCTCAAGATTATTCTTCCATGGTTAACTTTGCACGTTGTAAAGTACTAGGTGCAAATGTTCTTCGTGGACCAAAGCAAATTCCTTGGGATGGAAAACTGGAGTATGATTATCAACTTTGGATTGACTCGGATATTGTCTTTGACACTAACAAGTTCTGGCAACTCTGTGATCTTGCTCTGAATGAAGAAGGAGAGGAAAAGGAGATTGTTGCTGGTTGGTATGCAACAGAAGACGGTCACACAACTTCTGTCGCGCACTGGTTGGAAGAAGACGACTTCCGCAAGAATGGTGGAGTCATGAACCACGAAACTGTGGAATCAATCAGCAAGCGTCGTAAGCCGTTCACTGTAGACTACACAGGTTTTGGTTGGGTACTGATTAAGAAAGGTGTCTTTGAAAACCTCGAATATCCTTGGTTTGCTCCGAAGATGCAAGTCTTTGAGTCTGGTGCGGTTCAAGATATGTGCGGCGAAGATGTCTCGTTCTGTCTTGATGCAAAGGATCAGGGATTTGAGATCTGGTGCGATCCTCGTATTCGTGTTGGACATGAAAAAACTCGTATTATCTGATGGAAAAACTTTATAATATTCTTTATAAAGGTCGTAAAATTTATACAGACCTCACTATGGAAGACTGTAGTGAGGTTCTTCAAGACTTCTCAGAGCGTTTTTACTCGGGAGAAGACATTGATCCTAATTTAATTGAAATGGAGGAAATCTAAATGGCAAAAGGCGGATCTAATAAGACTATTTTTGAAGCAGGAGCACCCAAGAAAACTCGCCAAGGACGTTCTCCTCGTACACTACTCAGTGCAACCTCTCGTAATGGTCGCAAGAAAAAGTATCGCGGTCAAGGAAAATAATATAGATAGAGCAGGAAGAAATTCCTGCTTTTTTTGTATCTTAATATGGCATATCTTAATCATAATCTTCCAACGATTACTTGTTACATTCGTAATGAGTTTCTTTATAATCATAAAAAAGGTCACGGAGAGGTAACTTTATGCGACGTACACTCTGTAGCGTCCTTAGAGAAGCACGTACCCCTCTTTGAGGCATTTCTAGAGAATGGGGTGAACTGGACACGTAGACCCATTCATGCGTTTTGTTGGAAACCAGATGCACCAGTTCCTGAATTAGAGGAGTGTATGTGGTGGGATTGTTTTTCTCCTTATATCGATGTTCAAGTTCGTGCAAGACTGGCTAACTTACGTGCAGAACTTATCAATTATCGTGGAGAAAAGAATGAAGGAACCTATCTATTCACTCTTGATTGGTCATGGGAGTCAAAATCTACTCTGAATACAAACTTTAGTGAGACTCCAGAGCATAAATGTGCTCATGTCTTTAAGATGGACAACGGAAACTTTTATGCATATCCAAATAATAAGATTTTATGGTACGATGATGCATGGACAAAGAATAGAATTACCAAAAATCCAGGTTATGAAATTGATTTGACCGAATATTCAGTCGAAAATCGTCGTAAAATTGAGACATCTGACGATTTTATGTACGAAATTACAAATATTCGGGATAGCAACCCCGTAAAAAGTTCTGATTTTCAATAATCAGGAGCAAACAATGACCAAACAAGTCGATAAAGACCAAAATTTTATGAGAAATCAATGGGGGACAGAGTATTTGTCAAGTGAATATGGTTGGGAAACTCAAATTCAGAAGCAAAAAATGCTTCGTGAGATCGCAAATGACGCATTGACACCAAAAAAACACGATTTTTATCATCAAAATGAAATTCATGAAAAAATTCGCAATGACGAAGACTATGATGATTGGGAATATGGAACAGAACCACTTTATGAATCAAAAAATCCCTAATAAATAAGTTAGAATCGTATTATAAAATGCCTTTACAGAGGGTAAGTCAAGGATTTAGAGACATAAGTATGTCATTTCAGGTTAATCCCCTGAATAATGACTTGATTGCCCTCAAAAATGAAAATGCAATTGCTCGATCTATAAGAAATATTGTATTTACTGTACCTGGAGAAAAGTTTTTTGATGAAAATTTTGGATCTAGGGTCAGTCAATTACTCTTCGAGAATTTAGATGAGATAACTGCTCTTGCAATTAAAGACGAAATAGAGTATTCAATTCGTAATTATGAACCAAGAGTAAGTTTAACAAAAGTTGAAGTCAATCCAGATTATGATAATAATTCTTTTGATGTATTGATTCGTTATATCATTATTGGTGCAGATGTTCCAGCACAACAATTACAATTCGTTCTGCAACCTACTAGGTAAATGCCATTAGTTAACTTCACAAATCTGGATTTTGCCCAGATAAAAGCAACACTTAGAGATTACTTAAAGTCAAACTCCAACTTTACGGATTATGACTTTGAGGGGTCTAACTTATCAACAATTCTTGACGTTTTAGCATATAACACATATATCACTTCATATAATGCTAATATGGTTGCAAATGAAGTGTTTATTGATAGTGCTACTTTAAGAGAGAATGTTGTTTCTTTGGCGAGGAATATCGGATATGTTCCTAGATCAAGAAAAGCAGCAAGAGCAACTATAAGTTTTTTTGTTGATACTAGTAACATTACTCCATCTCCAGTTTCAATAACTTTAAAGAAAGGTCCAATAGCAACAACTTCCGGAACCTTTGGTAATCAATCTTTTATATTTTCAATCCTAGAGGATATTACTGCACCAGTATTTGACAATATTGCGTCTTTTAATGATATTGAAATCTATGAAGGTGTTTTATTAACCAATAATTTTACATATACTGCAAGAAACCCAAATCAAAAATTCATATTACCAAATTCGGGCATTGATACTGATTTAATTTCTGTAGTAGTAAAACCAACACAAACTTCGACAATATCTGTCAAATATAATCGACAAGATAGTTTATTTGATGTTAGAGAAGATACCGAAGTTTATTTTTTACAGGAAATAGAAGATGAAAGATATGAATTAATATTTGGAGATGGTGTTTTTGGCAAAAAACTAGAAGAAGCAAATTATATAGAAGTATCTTACATATCTTCCAATGGCAGCAGTGGTAATGGTATTAATCAATTTTCTTACGCTGGAAGATTAACATATACTAGAAATTCTATAGAATATACTGTTACCTCAGGAATTTCATTGTTAACAACAGGATTAATTTCCTCTGGTGGAGAAAATATAGAGACTATAGACTCTATTAAAAAATATGCTCCACAAATATATGCTTCTCAGAATAGAGCAGTAACTGCAAATGATTATGAAACTCTAATTCCTTCAAGAATTTATCCAGAAACTGAATCCATTTCGGTTTTTGGTGGTGAGGATTTAGTACCTCCACAATATGGAAAGGTGTTCATAAGTATAAAACCAAGAAGTGGAGACTTTCTTCCAAACTTAGTGAAGCAAAATATAAAATCAAAACTTAAAAAATATTCAGTTGCTGGCATTATTCCAGAAATACTGGATTTGAAGTATCTTTACATTGAAGTTGATTCTAAAATATATTACAATACAAATCTATCCCCAAATGCAGCATTTGTTTCTAGTATAGTTCAGAAAAACACAAACCTATACGCTGAGTCTACAGATCTCAATAAGTATGGTGCTAGATTTAAGTATAGTAAGTTTTTGAAACTCATTGATGAGAGTCATGAATCAATTACTTCAAATATAACAAAAATACAAATGAGGAGAGACCTCAGAGTTTCTTTAAACAGTTTTGCGGAATATTCTATAGGATTCGGCAACGAATTTCATGTTTCAAATCCAGATGGATATAATATAAAATCAACCGCATTTAGAGTTGAAGGAATTCAACAAGATTTATATCTGGGAGACATTCCAAATGCGGATGAATTAACTGGATCATTGTTCTTCTTTACAGTTCCAAATCCTTCTTCAACTTCCACAACAATTATCAAAAGGAACGTTGGAACAATAGACTATAAAAAAGGCATTATTACGATAAGTCCAGTTAAAATTGTCAGTGCAAAACTGATAAATGGTCAACAAACAATTGAAATATCAACCACACCAAAATCAAATGATATCATTGGATTACAGGATTTATATTTGCAACTAGATATTAATAAGAGTATTTTTGATATGGTAATTGATGAAATTTCTTCAGGGTTAGATCCTTCCGCTTCTAACTACATTGTAACCTCAAGCTACTCAAACGGGAATTTAGTAAGATCATAATCAAATGACAGAAAAAAGAGTTCAGTTTAACACGATTGTTAAAAATCAGCTGCCTGACTATGTTAGGCAAGAATTTCCCTTAATTTCTGAATTTTTGTCGCAATATTATATTTCGCAAGAATTTGAAGGTGCTCCAGTTGATCTTATACAAAATATAGAAAAGTATGTCAGAGTTGACGAATTTTCTACTGTTCCTGAACAGTTAGTTTTATCTGGAAATATTGACGATACAAGTGCGGTTATCAATATAGATATTGGATTAAACCCTGAAGGAACCATTGGATTTCCAGATTCCTATGGTCTTCTCCAGATAGGCAATGAAGTAATTACATATACCTCAAAAACTAATAGATCTTTCTTAGGTTGTATTAGAGGATTCAGTGGGATTACTTCATATAATAAAGAAAATAAACCAGATGAATTAGTTTTTAGCCAAACTGTTGCACAATCCCATTCTTCTGGTTCCAAGATTATTAATCTGAACTCATTATTTTTAAAAGAATTCTTAAAGAAAGCAAAGTATCAATTAACTCCAGGTTTTGAAAATAGAGAATTTTTTAGTGAAATAGATGAAAGAATTTTTATAAAACAGTCTAAAGATTTTTACAAATCAAAGGGAACGGACGAATCATTCTCTATTCTCTTTAGATCTTTGTATGGAAAAGACGTAAAGATAATAAAGCCAAAAGAGTATCTGTTTAGACCCTCCGACTCACAATTCATTTCAGAAAATGTAATGGTGGTTGAGAGTATTGAGGGTGATCCATTCACATTAGAAAACTGTACTTTATACCAAGATCGATATGGGCATATTGATCAAGCAAATGGACCAATAACAAAGATAGAAAAAGTTCCGTCATTCGACACTATTGGTCCAGGTATTGGAAAAAGTTACTATAAACTTTCATTGGATTCTGGATATAATAGAGATATTACTTTTAATGGGTCAATTTTTGGAAGGTTCTCAGTTCATCCACAAACAAAAGTAATTGAAGATTTATCTCCAGGTTCTAGTGTAATTAGTGTAGACTCTACTGTAGGGTTTCCTAATAGCGGAGAATTATATGTAGATTACTTTGACAATACAGTTGGTATTGTTTCTTACACTTCAAAAAATTTAAATCAATTTTTAGGTTGTACAAATTTAAACAAAATTGTTGGGGACACTTCTTTTGTCGGTCTAAACACTTATGCATATTCTTACAATTCAAATGGAGATATTGTAAGAGTTAGAATAAATTCTATTCTTAATGAATTGAATATTACTGGAAAAACAAGGTATAATTTCAAAGACGATGAAGTTAAAATAAAAACTTTAGGAATTAATGCAACAGATTCAAAATCAAATAATTGGTTCTTCAATGTTGCTTCAAAGTATAAAATTATCTCTGCAGAGTTAGTTGACTCTTCTGATGGGACATATAATGTTACAACAGAGTCTCCACATGTTTTTAAAATTGGGGATACTGCAACTATTACTGATAACTTTGGGTCCAAGAAAAAAACAAATATTATAGATATCCTTTCGGATACAAAGATCACAATAAAAGGTCAGGGTGAATTAAATATCTCAAGTAAGTATGTCATAAGAAGAAATCTTTTAAAAACGAGTACTGTAAATTTCCCAGAGATTCTTCCAATAAACTCAAATGTTCAAAATGTTTATGTAGATAATGAAAAAATATTAGTATCTTCTCCTTCTATTCCAAATTATCAAGATCAATCTTTGAATGTTTCAGATTCGACAATAGTTTTTTCTGGATCTTTTTCTGGAGATACGTTAACAATAACTAGTTTAGTAGATCATAACTTCTATACTGGGGATTCTGTATATTATACCCCAGAATACCAAAGTGTAACCACATTTGAAGACGGTATTCCTACCACAACTCAACAAATTAGGTCTTCTTTATTTAAAGAAGGAATATATTTCGTAAAAAGAATAAATTCAAATACTATTAAATTAGGAAAAAGTAGATCAGACATATACAATAATAAATTTGTATCTGTAGAGAATGCACAATCGGTAACTAATAATAAATTACAACTATATACTTTCAAATCAAAGCGCCTTGAGTCACAAAAACTTTTAAGAGAAATTAATTTACCTGTTGACGATGGGGTAGAATATGCAACACCTTCAGGTTCTATTGGTATATTAATAAATGGTGTAGAAGTTTTAAATTATAAAGCAAAAGAATCCGTATATTATGGAAAACTTGAAGAGGTTGAAATATTATCTTCTGGATCAAATTATGATATTATCAATCCACCAAAACTAGTAATAAGTGATTCTGTTGGATTTGGAGCTACTGGCAATTGTTCTGTTTCTGGATCTTTAACTGAAATTAGAATCATTGATCCTGGATTTGATTACATAGATCCTCCTATTATAAAGATAACCGGAGGTAACGGGAAAAATGCAAAAGCTTATGCAAATTTAAAATCAATAACTCACCAATCAACTTTCAATTCGCAGGATACAAGTAAGATTGGTATCGGAAGTACTCTATCTACTATTGGATTTTCGACATATCATAAATTTAGAAATGCAGAAAAAGTTGTTTATGTAACAAATGGTCAAAAAGCAATTGGTGGTATAACAACAAATTCAACATATTATGTTTCAGTTTCTGACGGTCATACTGTAAAGTTACATAGAACCTTAAATGACGCGGTATCTGGAATCAATACAGTTGTTCTTACTTCATATGGAAATGGAAAACAAGTATTAAAATCTTTTGATACTAAGAAAGTAGTAGGTTCGATTGTTGTAGAAAATTCTGGAGAGGGATATGAAAATAAGAAGAGAATATCCTCTGCTCTAGGGATTAGCACGTCATTATCTCAGATTAATATAAAGGATCATGGGTTCAATTCTGGTGAAATTGTAGAATATGATAATAATGCAAGTCCTATCGGAGGACTAACTGCAAACCAACAATATTATGCAATTAAGGTCGATAAAGATAATTTTAGACTAACTCCAGTAGGACTAGGATCTACTCCTTCAAACTACTATTATCAATCGAATCAATTTATCACATTTACTTCTATAGGATCCGGATCTCACATATTCAATTATCCAGAATTAAGTGTAGAAATTATAGGAGATGTTGGAATATCCTCGGTATATGGTACAGATTTTAAAGCAATAGTTCAACCTATCTTTAGAGGAGGAATAACTTCTGTTCAGTTAACTCAGAACGGAGTTGGATATGGATCTTCAGAGATAATTAATTTCATTAGAGAACCACTGTTTACTTTAGAGAGTGGATCTTCAGCACAATTAAATCCAGTTATTTCTGCAGATGGAAGAATAATTGAAGTTTTAATAGATAAATCTGGAAGTGGATACAATTCTCCACCAGATCTTGTCATAAATGGAGACGGGTTTGGTGCAGTCTTAACTCCAATAATTTCCAATGGGCAATTGGTATCCGTAAATGTTATTGAAAGTGGAATTGGATACTCTAAAGCATCTACAACAATAGATGTAATACCTTCCGGATCTTTGGCTAAATTAAAATCGAAGATACAAGAATGGAAAATTAACCTGTTTGCAAAGTATTTCAATAAAATTTCTGGAGATGACGGATTTGTTGAAAATGGATTAAACGGAGATTATGGGTTACAATATTTCCACATGTATGCTCCTAGAAAACTAAGAGAGTCTGTTAGACCCAAAGACAATCTAGGAAACACAGTATACGGTAAAACTGATCTACAAAAAATTAGCAATATTGAGTCAAGCAATGATAGCCACTCCCCTATCATTGGATGGGCATATGATGGAAACCCAATTTATGGTCCTTATGGATACATTAATAGGGAAGGTGGTGCAGTACAGCAATTAAAGTCTGGTTATATATTAGAAACTAAAGAAAACAGACCACCGACTTCTGCTTTTAGTGAAGGATTTTTTGTAGAGGATTATACCTACAAAAAGACAAGTGATCCCTTACTGTTGGACGAATTTAACGGAAGATTTTGCGTTACTCCAGAGTATCCAAATGGAGTTTATGCATACTTCGCAACATTCAATAATTTGAATGTTGATTCTTCTGGACCATTTATAAACTATAAGAGACCTTCTTTCCCATATTTGATAGGAAATAGTTTCAAATCAAAACCAATAGATTTTAACTTTAAGAGATTATCTAATCAAGATAATATTGATTTAAATCAGACGAATTGGGTGAGAAATGTATTTCCATATAACTTACTAGGAGACTCTAAGACCCATTCATATGATTACGCTACTATACCAAACAAATTAAACCAAACTTCAAAAATTTCTTCAGTAATTCCAGGAAAAGTTGATTCTATTGGAATTTTAACTGGAGGAACAAATTATAGGGTTGGAGATTCTGTAGAGTTTGACAGTTCAAATACTAGAGGATATGGAATATCAGCTGTTGTATCCGATATTGCTGGAAAACCAATTGAAAATATAAGTGTCGCTTCTAGCACTATTTCTGGAGTAGAAATTTATCCAAATTCTGAGAAGGGTCGTTATCTAATTTTATCGGAAAATCCACATAACTTTAAAAATAACGATATTGTTATCATATCAGGTCTTAGCACTACTTCTTCCGAAATAGAGGGAGAAGTTAGAATAGGAGTAACTACCAATTTCTTAAAAATATCTGGAATAGGTAGTACTAGTGGATCAGTAACTACAGGAATTGGTAGTGTTGGTGTTACCGGTATTGTCACCTACATTAATGTAAACGGAAATCTACAATATCCAAACATTAAAGAGAATGATATTCTTTCCATAGAAAATGAAAAGGTTAAAGTATTGAATGTAGATACTCTGAACTCTAGAATGAGAGTTATCAGAGAATACAATGGTACAATTGGAACTGCTCATACTGCATCTACTTTAATCGTAGAGAATCCAAGAAAATTATTTGTAGATGTTGGATTTAAAACTTCATACAGTGTTAAAGTAAATAAACAGATTTACTTTAACCCTCCAGATTCTGTTGGATTGGGGACAACTTCTGGAGTTGGAATTGGTTATACTTTATCATTTTCAAACCCAGTAGCTGGAGCAACACAACTATTTGTACCAACAAGATCGATCTATCTGCTGGATCATGGATTGCACACTGGAGATGAGGTAACATATTCTCACAATGGTGGGTCTTCTTTAGTAGTATCTTTAACTGGAATTGGAACAACTACACTTGCTAACCAATCAAAACTATATGTTGCTAGAATTTCTAAGGACTTGATCGGAGTATCAACTGTAAAAATTGGTATAAGTTCTACAGGAACATTTGTCGGAATCGCAAGTACCGATAGAACTAAATCGATTCTATATTTCGTTGGTGTTGGAACAGGATCTTACCATAGCTTTAAGACCAACTATATCGAAAATATAATCACTGGAACTATTGAAAGGAACCTAGTAACAGTATCAACGTCTCAAACTCACGGACTACTGAATAATGATATCGTCAATATAGACGTAAATCCATCAATATCTACATCATTTACAATAAAGTATGACGATTATAATAGAAAACTATTAGTAAACCCAAGAAATTTCTTATCTTCCGATATAGACCTTACAAACAATTCAATATACATCCAGAACCATGGTCTAGTACCTGGTCAAAAGGTAGTTTACACTTCAACTTCTCCTTCTGGAGGTCTAGTAAACAATAAAATTTATTATATCGTCTTAGTAGATAGGAATACAGTAAAACTTTCTGACACATATTATTCCTCTACATTAAAAAAACCATTTATCGTAGATATAACTTCTGCTTCTAACGGAACTTTATCTCCAGTCAATCCAATGCTGGAAGTTTATAGAGATTCGTTAGTGACTTTTGATCTTTCGGATCCTTCACTTTCATACGTTAACAAAACACAAAGATATCCAGCATTCAGTTTTGAGTTATACTCAGATTCTAATCTGACAGAACCATTCTATAGTTCTAAAAAATCTAGATCATTCGAGGTTAAGTATTTTGGAACAATAGGAATATCTTCTGATGCAAAAGTAACTCTATTGGTTAATAAGGATATAACCAAAAATCTATATTATAAATTACACCCAATATTAGATAACGCATTACCTGTGGAAAAACAGGAGATGTCAATTGATAAGGACGTAATTTCCAATAATCAAATCAATGTTGTCAATAGTAAATATAATGGAGAATATTCCATTGTTTCTACATCAGCAACATCCTTTACTTATACATTAGGAGAATATCCAGAGTCGTCTTCATACAACAAAGATTCCTCAAACATAAACTATACAACAAAATCTCAGAATACTTTAGGATCTATTCAAAAGATTAAATTGACTAATAGAGGAACAAATTATTATTCCTTACCAAGTTTTTCTTCAGTTATTTCGAATTCTGGAACTGGAGCTTTACTGGAATCTAATAGTTCTTCTATCGGAAAAATAAAAAATGTAAAGATTGAAAATTTTGGATTTAATTTCCCAACAGATAAAACTTTAAGACCCAATGCTTCACTACCACAAATCGTAAAAGTAAATCTTCTATCTTCTTTTGATAAAATTGGAATTTCTTCTGTAGGAAGAGGATATGGTGTTGCACCAAAATTAATTGTCTTTGATGGTGGAACTAAGAAGTTAGTAGATGAAATTGATATTAAGTACTCCTTAGGAGATGATAATGTAACAATATTGAAAAATGCATATGGACTCAGTAATGTAACACCAACTATTTTACCAATCAATAACACAAATGGGGTTGGAATTGGAACAATAATCTACAATCCAACAACAAAAAATGTCACTGTTACTCTTTCTGTAGGATTTAGCACTGCGGATTCGTTCCCATTCAGTTTGAATGATAAAATATTGGTAGAAAATGTCAGTGTTGGTGTAGGATCTACTGGAGTAGGATTCAATTCGAAAGACTATGGGTATAAATTATTCACTGTAAATTCTGTAACTGAAAATAGAGGTGGAATTGGTTCAATTTCATATAGTCTCGATGGAATTATAGAAAATAACCAAATTCCAGGAACGTTTAATCCAGTAAATTCTGCTGCAGCAAGAGTAATTCCAGAAAAATTCTTCCCAATTTTTGATATCACTCTCAAAAAGAATAATTATTTTGTAAATGAAACTGTAAGATCAAAATCAGCAGAGGGTATTGTTTCTGGATGGGATGAAAAAACAAATTATTTGAGAATAATTTCAAATAAAGAATTTAAAGCGGGCGAAATAATAGAAGGAGAATCTTCAAAAACTAAAGGAACTGCCTCCAGTATAGAATCTCCAGTTTCTTTCTATAATCTGGATTCCATCTCACTAGAAAGTGGTGGTTGGGAAATTCAAGCTGGATTTTTGAATAACAATCAGCAGAGAATACAAGATAGTGATTATTATCAGAATTTCTCATATTCTATCAAATCACAAATACCATATGAAAAGTGGGATGATGTTGTTAGCACTTTAAATCACACTACAGGATTTAAAAAGTTTTCCGATTATCAATTAGAGTCTACACT
>Ga0105102_10000365_pt1 | contig 13288 bp, 14 predicted proteins | sample PPLLaktember2015_FD_87032 | JGI IMG/M metagenome (GOLD analysis project Ga0105102, IMG submission 87032) | Freshwater sediment microbial communities from Prairie Pothole Lake near Jamestown, North Dakota, USA - PPLs Lake P7 Core (6) Depth... | ecosystem: Environmental > Aquatic > Freshwater >...
GCAGCTGGGCGTCAGCACTACGGATGAGGTGCGGGTAATGCTCACGAACTTCCCGGTTGACATTAGCCGCATTGCTTTCAACAAGTGGAATGACACCGACGCCGACTATGATGCACAGGACACCATCGACGCCCGCATTGTTTATATTGACCGGGTGCGTGCCGTGGCTTCACCACCATACGAAAAGACTTTGGTGCTTGAATACCTGCACCCTATCTTCGGCTGGCAGACCGTTGACATTGATTCGCCCCTGAAGGCTTCATCACTTGCAATTTCATACAGCCAGCTGATAACCTATTACGCCCACGTTTCACGCCTGCTGACAAAGACGACGCTCCGCCGGGCAAAGTTCAACCTGCCAGTTTACGAGGTGGCAGGCTTGCGGCATAACGTGCCGGTTTATTTAAGCCAGTACAAGGCTTATTTTTACGTGAACAAAATTAATAACTACGTGGCAGGACGGCTCTGCACGGTTGAATTAATAAGGCTTTAACATGGCAGACCAGACAACACAGACGACGCACCTAATTGACGTCAAGACAAATTATCAAAGCTACATTGACGAACTCAATAAGGCTAAAAAGGCGCTTGAGGAACAACAGGTTGCACAGCTGAAACTAACCGAACAGCAAAAGGCAAACGCCGACTTCATGGCGAAGTTCAATGCCGAAACACGCAGGCTACAAGGCGAAGTAAAGAACACGACTAAAATTGTGGATCAGGCGACGCTTGCAAACAAGGCGCAGGAGGGCAGCTATGAACAGCTTTACCGCACGTGGCAGGTAGCGCAAACGAAGCTGAAATTACTTGGCGGGGCATACGAAACGAATGCGCAGGGTGTAAAGGTGCTTTCACAAAAGTACATACAATACAAAGCTGACGTCGAAAATGCCAAGCGTGGTCTTGACGCTTTTGGCAAGGGCGTAGCTGACAACCGGCTGAACGTGGGCAATTATAGCGAAGCCTTACAGGGTGCTTTAGGCGGCTTGCAGCAAATACCGGGCGTAGCTGGTCAGGCTGCGGGCGGCTTGAGCAGGCTTTCAACAGTTTTCAAGGCGCTGATCGCTAACCCGATCGTGCTTGCCATTACTGCTACAATCGCCGCAGTCAAGGGGCTTTTTGAAGCCTTCAAAAGCACCGACAAGGGCGCAACCGAGATAGCTGCACGTATGGAACAGCTGCGGGCAATAATTGACGTGCTGCGCCAACGTGTCCTAACGCTGATTGACGCCTTTACACACGTGTTCCGTGGTGAATGGCGTGAAGCCGGTGCAGCCTTTGTTGAAACTGTCAGCGGCATGGGAACAGCCTTGCAGGATGCAACTAAAGCCGCCTATGACTATGCCTATGCCATTGACGCAGTTGATGACGCAGAAAATAATTATGTTTCGCAAAGTGCAGAGAACCAAAACAAAATAGCAAAGCTTGAATTTACGGCACAGGATCGCACCAAGTCAATAGGCGAACGCAAAAAGGCTTTACAGCAGGCGCTTGACTTGGGCTTGGAAGAAGTGCAAAAGGCGCAGGAGTTCGCTAAAGCCCGGCTTGATGCTGAACTGAACCTTTTGGCAGGGAAGAACGGTGTGCGGGCAGAAGATATACTGGGCTTCGTGCGCATGACCGACGAAGAACAGGCTAACGCTGATGCTTCATTGCAGGCGGTGCGTGAAAAGAACGAAGCCAAGTTCAAGGACATTGAACAGCTTTACGCCAAGTGGATTGAAGCCGATACGAAGTTCTTTGCCGAGAACAAACGTAACATCAGCAAGTTAACAGGCTTTGAAGAAAAAGAACGTGCCGACGCTGAAAAGGCTGTCGCCGATGCACAGAAGGCAAAGGAGAAAGCCGAAAAGGATATGCTTGACGCCAAAGGCAAGTTGACGAAGGAACTTGAGGACTACAAGAAGTTTATAGCCGACAAACAGGCTGCCGACAAAAAGGCAATTGAAGATAAGCGGGCGCTTGAACTTGAACAGGCTGAATGGGAACGCAGCCGGCTGGCAGAAAATCAAGAGAACCTTTTGCAGATAAGGGAACTGAATAATGACTATGCCTATTCAATCGAACGGGCAAGGCTTGAGCAGCAACGTGCCGAAGAAGTGCAGGCAGCCGAACAGACCGGGGCAGACATTAACCTCATTAACCAAAAGTACGCAGCCGCCCAGCGGCAAATTGATGAAGTTGAAGCCGCTGCAAAGCTTGGTCTGTATGCTGACTTTGCCGGCAACATAGCTACCATATTTGGCAAGAATACTGCAATCGGTAAAGCTGCCGCCGTGGCACAAACCACAATAGCCACGTACCAAGCCGCAGTTGAATCATATAAGTCACTTTCAGGCATACCAGTAGTAGGCGTCGGGCTTGGGATTGCTGCCGCAGCTGCCGCCGTGGCTGCCGGGCTTGCAAACGTTAAGAAGATATTGGCAGTTAAGTCAGGCTTGCCGGGTGATTCGGGCGGCGGTGGTTCAGCACCCACGTCAATTTCAGGAAGCGTGCCGGCGCAACGCACGTTCGCCACGGCGGTAGGTTCGTCATTTACTACCCAGCCACAACTAACCCAGCAACAGGTAAACGCCCTGCCAGCACAACCCGCCGTTACTGCTGATGAAATTGCCGCAGCCGTTTCAAAGCTGCCAGCACCTATCGTCACCGTTGAAGATATTAACGCCCGCAGCGCCGAAGTACAAAAAGTTGAAGTCCGTGGCACTATATGACACTTTTCACGTACATAAGCCAGAACCTTGACCGGGTGAAATTCGACGTCCGTATTGGCTTGATTACCTGCGGAACGCTAAAGCACTTTCAAATTTACAGCCGTTACGAATACTACAAGCGGCTTGGTAACAGCACTTGTGACGCTATTATTGGCGTTTGCAATGACTTCCAAGTGGAGCAGCGCTGGGTATATAAGATAATAAAAAAGATGGAAGCCAGCGTATGAAGGTTGTAATCGTAATGACTTATTTTGACCGGCAAGCCCAGCTTGACCGAACGCTTGCAAGCTTTAACAACACAACACATAAAGATTTTTCAGTAATAATTGTTGATGATTGCAGCCCAGCGCCGCCCGTGGTAATGCAGACTGGCTTCCCTGTGCAGGTGATCAAGACGACAGACAAGCGCTGGATTGACGGCAGCCCAGCTTACAATATTGGTATGATCGCAGCCCTGAAGGCTGGGGCAAAGATTATCATTTTGCAGAACGCCGAAACTTACCACGTCGGCGACGTCATCAGCCGGGCAGCAACCGTTAAGCCAAATGACTATATTTCTTTTGCCTGCTTTAACCTTTCAAAGGAAGCCACAGCAAGCCAGCATAACATTTACGATATAGTAAACCACAATAATTTTCATGCTGTCAATAATGAGGATAACGCTTGGCTGAATCACAGGTTTATTCGTCCTATGGGTTATCATTGGTGCGCCGCAACGCAAGCCTCTAACCTGCGCCGACTTAACGGCTTTGATGAACGCCTTGCAGATGGTTATTGCTTTGAGGATGACGAACTGCTTGCACGTGTTTCGATGCTTGGTCTGCAGGTTGAAATTACTGATCACCCTTTCGTCGTACACCAATACCATGAACGAACGTATGTTCCCGCTAACTGGCAGGCACTTTTCAATCTGAATAAGCAGCGCTTTCAAGCCATACGCAAGTCACGCAACCCGATAGCGGTACACCAATTTACACGCAACCTGTATGAAATATAAGGCGATAATAAGCACGCAGGTAAAAGACGAAAACGAATATCTTGACGAGTGGGTAAATCACCACTTGTCAATAGGCTTTGAGCATATTGTAATTTATGACAATGAAAGCGCCTGCCCGGTTAAGAACCGCTGGGGCAAAGCGGTAACAGTAAAGCTTGAACGAAGGCAATTTGAAGGTTCAGCCGCTGACAACTGCCATAACGATACGGTGCGTAACTTTCAAGCCGATTGGATTGCCCGCATTGATGTTGATGAATTTATAGTGCTGAAGCAGCCCGGTGGCATAAATGAGCTGCTTGTACCTTACAAAGACTTTGGCGGGCTGGGGCTTAACTGGCGAATCTTTGGCACGTCAGGTCACGTGCGTAAACCAGCCGGCGCAGTGAGGGATAATTACGTTTGGCGTATGCCCGACCGTTGTGGCTGGGTGCTGAACGGTGGCAGCTTCCAGCTAAAGACCATTATTCGCCGGGAGTTCTGCTTGCAGGTTCATCACCCGCATTTTTGTATTTCATCCCGACCACTTGTGAATGAAGATTTCGTGCCTTACCCCGATGCGTGGACTGACTCAAGCAGAACCAAAGCAGTCATTCACCATTACGTGACGAAAAGCCTTGATGAATGGCATAAAAAGTACGATCTTTGGCGGCATAAATACGGCTTGCGCACGCTGAAAGACCTTGCCGATATTGAAACGAATTGTATAGTTTTAGATAAATCATTTACAACCATGACAAACGAAAAGACTTGGGAATGGGCGTCGCATCAACCATTAATTAAAGCTGTGCTTGAACTTTACAAACCGGCTTTTATCCTTGAACTTGGCATAGGTGAAAATTCCACGCCGCTTTTCGCCGGGCTGAATTACATAGGCGTTGAAAATGACAGGGCTTGGATCGATCACCTTACAAAGCTTTACCACACTAATCAGACTTTCATTTGGCACGACCTTGACCGGCAGGTGACTTCGCTGGCTGATTACTATAATTCATTGCAGCTGCCCGACGTTAAGCCTAACCTGCTCTTTGTTGACAATTACGAAACGTGCCGCATGATTGCAATTAATACGCTGCGCACAAAGTTTGACGCCATATTGTTCCATGACTGCGAGCCTGAACCGGGCGCACGCATTAACCATTACGACATGATTAATTCCGAAGGGTTTAACGTGTATTTTCTCAAAACGCCTGCCAACTGGACAGGGCTGATGGTGAGCATTGCGTCAGGGCTTGACCGTGGCTTCCAGCCTTTGCGGCAGGTGGTTGACAATTACATTGATGAGTTCATAGGTAAGCACCCGGCGGCGCTTGGTATGCGTTTGAGTAATAAGTACGAAGAATGAAGGTGCTGCTCGTCAACCCGTGGACTGATGATTACCTACCGCCGCCTGCAATCGGTTATCTGCAAGCTGCTTTACGTCATTGGAAGGTTGACGTCAGGGCATACAATCTTGAACAGGCGTTAGCCACGACCGAGCAGTTTGATCTTGTGGGTGTAACATTTCATTCATTTTCTGTTAGAAGTGCAAATATTCTCCGAAATAAATTCAAATGTAAATTAATCTGCGGTGGTCATCATCCGTCGGCTATGCCTGAACAAATGCTGGCAGCCGGGTACGATCAAGTGGTAGTAGGTGAAGGCGAGAACGCCATTATTGCAATAGTGCAGGGCAATAACGAACCAATCGTACAGGCGGCAGCACATGAACATAGGTATTTCTTTGGCATTGACGAAATCCCTATGCCTGACTACACCGGTATTAACTTCGGTGGCTGTGCCGGTATATCAATCATCACGAGCCGGGGCTGCGCCTTCAAGTGTAACTTTTGTGCTTCGTCACACTTTTGGGGGCATAAGTACAAAATGCGCAGCGCCGATAATGTCATACTTGAAATTGAACGCCGTAAGGCAGAAGGTTACACGACTTGGATTTTTGAGGATGACAACTTCACATTGAACAAGCAGCGCACCTATGAAATCTGCCGGGCTTTGGACGGTAAGTATTACTGGCAATGTACGTCACGTGCCGAAGCGCTTGACGCTGACCTTTGTGCTGAACTTTACCGGGCTGGCTGCCGTAAGCTTTGGCTTGGCGTGGAAACACTTTCGCAGGCGGCACTTGACCGCTGCAATAAAAATACAACAGTTGAACGTATGCTTGCCGGCATTGCAAATGCTGCAAGGGCTGGCATACCTACAATTTCCCTATTTATAGTCGGCTTGCCGGGCGATACGGCACAGGACGTAGCAATCACACGGGCAAGGATAAAAGATAGCGCAATTACCGAAATGGGGACTAACCTTGCATGGATTTTGCCCCGCACCGCAATACACGAAAAGGCAAAGGAATACGGCTTTGATGACGGCGTTTACCTTGAAAGCGGTGCGCCTTTTTATACTTATGAGCAAAGTATTGAAACTTTGCGCAGCTGGGAGTACCAAATAATGACAGCCCGATGATAGCACTCATTACACCTACCGGCGCACGCCCGGCACAGTTTGAACTTTGTCAAATATTTATGCGCCGGCAGACCTATGCAGGTGATGTAGTATGGCTGATTATTGATGATGCGCAGCCACGTTCAACCGAAATGGTTCAGGCTGACTTTAAGCCCGGCTGGACTATAATCAAGATTCATCCCGTACCAGTTTGGCAGTACGGGCAGAACACGCAGGCACGCAATATCGAAGCCGGGATAAACACCTTGCTGGCTAATTACCAGCGTGCGGACATTGAGGCAATTTTCATCATTGAGGACGATGATTATTACCGTGCCGTTTATCTTGAACGCATGATGGCTCGCCTTGCTAACTTTAAGGTGCTGGGCGAAATGAACACGGTTTACTACAATGTTTTTTACCGTAACTACTTTGTTAACCGTAACACTTCGCACGTGAGTTTATTCCAGCTGGCTTTTCGCCCTGAAATGATTGAACTTTTTGCCAGTAATTACAACCAGCGGTTTATTGATTTTAAATTCTTTGAGAAGCTGCATTCCCTGCTTTATGTTCACCGGGGCGAAGTAGGCTTGTTCAATGAAGGAAATTTAGCAATCGGAATGAAGGGTATGCCGGGGCGTGCTGGTATTGGCGCAGGGCACGGCAAGTTACTCAATATGCGCCCCGATCCACAAATGCTTTACTTAACTCACGAAATACAAGATGATGCAAAACTCTATGAAGGATATTACGGGAATCACGGTGTGTCACAACACCGAGGTCTTAATGCGCACCGCTTACGATAGTGTACGCAAGTTTCATCCAACAATGCCAATCATAATTATTGACGGCAGCACACCCGGCGATCCGTGCTATAATTACGTGCGCACACTTGCAAGCGACGTTACAACCGTAGGGCAAGCCGGCTACAATATTGGTCATGGCAGGGGAATGGATGCCGCTATTGGAATGTGTAAGACTCGCTTTGCGCTGATCTTTGACAGTGATATTGAAATGATCAAAAGCCCCGTGGAACTGATGCTCGCCATGATGGACGAAGATACTTACGGCGTGGGCTACCTTGAAAAGACGGGCTTTGATGGTTATGAATACGGGGCGCAGCCGCACCACAAAACGCAGGGCTTTATGTATATGCTGCATCCGTTCTTTCACTTGCTGCAAATCAGCGAATATTACAAGTTCCATAAGTACGTACATCATGGCGCACCTTGCTTCAAGGCAGCGCTTGACATATATCAGCACGGCTTAACGGATAAAATCATCAAGCGCTTTCCCGATCTTGGTCATACTTCGGGGAAGGGCTGGGTATGGGATGCAATCAAGCCGGTTTACGTAATACATAACACTGCCGGCACACGACGTAACAGGGCGGCGAAAGGCAAAACTGAAATTGAAGGCGTATGGGAACGGTAGCAGTGCTGGGTACAGGCGGTTCGGTAAATGAATACCTGCCGGTTTATGATTACACTATTGGCGTGAACGACATTTGGAAGTACGTCAAAACTAATGCTATTGTCTGCTTGGATTATCCAAAGGTGTTTAACCCGGAACGCCTGCGGATAATAAACGAAAGCACACCTGAAGCCTTCTTTAGTCAGATTGTGGCATGGGATCACCGGGCAGACTTCCGTAAGATTGACCTTATTGCCGGTTACCCCGATCACGCCGTTAATCTTGACCAGCCGGGTTACTACAAAAGCTATTGCAGTCCGTTTGTGGCGACACAGATAGCTTGGAAGGGCTTTGGTGCTACCGAGATACATTTGTTCGGTGTTGACCTAACAAATCATCCGCATTTGGATAAGGTTCTCTGCGCTGCGATTACGCTGCACTTTAAAAACCTAAATAAAGCCCTCAAGGAACGGGGCTGTCAGATTGTGGTTCATGGTAACGGGATACTTACTGCACAATTATAGACAGCAATTATTTCAAAGCTTGGCATACCTTTGAAACTTAAACCTAAAACATCATGGACGAAACTTGTTGTTTTGCTTATAATACGATGAGCACAATACAGATGGAACAATTTCTTTACCACGATGAATATTCCATGTATAATGAAGATGCAAACGGCGCTCACCAGCTTGACAATCTGATTTACTACCAATTATTTGAGTGTTAATGGAATCAGTGACACTTAAAATCTATGGCGACATTGGCGAACAAATGCCTGACAGCATCTTTGGTGAAGCTGCCGAAATGATCTCTGCAAAATCCGTTTCAGAATTTCTTGACGCCAACGCTTCAGCGACTGCAATTGAAGTACGCATTAACAGCCGGGGCGGCGACGTACAAGAAGGCTGGGCGATCCACGACCTGTTAGTAAATTCGGGCAAGAAAATTACAACCATCGGCGAAGGTAAAGTTTATTCCATTGCTACAATAATATTTCTTGCCGGGGCTGAAAGGCTCGTGATGAAGAATGCCGATGCGCTGATACATAACCCATTCATCCCACCTTACACGCTGGCAGACCAGTACGAAAGCGGCGACCTTGAAAAAATTGCCGAAAGTTTGCGGCAGGAAGAAGAAAAAATCCTAACGTTTTATGCTGAACGTACTGGTACGGCAGTTGATGTGCTTGCCGGATACATGAAGGAAGAAACAAAGCTTTCAGCCGAGGATATGCTCACGCTGGGCTTCGCCACAAAAATCATTGAACCTGTAAAGGCTTACGCTTATATCAAACCTAAAAATAATTTTATAATGGACGAAAAGGCTTTTTTTGAGAAACTCGGTGCGACGCTTGACGGCGCTGTGCTGAAGATGAAGAACTTTTCAAGGATTAACCCGGCAGCCCAAACGCTGACCGACGCCGCTGGCAAAGAATTTAAACTTGAAAAGGAAACTGGCGAACCTGCCGTTGGTGACGCAGCTGCACCGGACGGCACATACACAATGACCGACGGCAAAGTGATTGTCATTGCCGGTGGCGTTGTCACTGAAATTAAGGAGGCAGAAGTTGAAAGTGAATTGGATGCAGCCAAGAAGCAAATAGCTGAACTGACCGCTGAACTTGAAAACGCAAAGAAAGATCACGAACAAGCTGTGGCTGCAGAAGCATCCTTTCGTCAGCAGGAAACAGAAGCAAAGGCGCTGATTGTTGAACTCTCAAACCTGAAGAACAGCTGGAAGCCCGCCGCAAGGGATAAGGGAAGTTCAGCCGAAGCCAATGGCGCTATTGATATGGGACGGGTAAAAGAACTGAAAACAAAGTTAAACCAAAATAACGAATAATTATGTCACAAGCATCTCCCGTATGTGGTCATACGATAAACCTTGATAACCTGCATTTCTCCGCTGATGAAATCAGGTCGTTGAATGAACTGGTTGTAGAAGCCGTTCTTCTTGCTCCCGAACTCACGAAGTTTCATACGCTTGTCACCGGGATTAAAAACGACAAACGTATTGGTACGATTCCCGGTTCATTCGGTCTGATCGGTAAAGCTGCACAGTCCTGTAACCCGACCGCACAGTGTTACGAACTGCCAGCCACAGAGAAAACATGGTCACCGAAATATCTTGAACTTATAATTGATATGTGCGTCGACGAACTTAACGACACGTTTTTAAAGTTAGCAGTGAACTGCGGTGTCGATGTTTTCGACCTGACAAGAACCGAAATTTTCACCTTCTTGCAGGACATACTTATAAAAGACCTCAAGAAGATGGTGTTACGTCATGCTTGGTTCGGTGACGTGAATGCAGCTAACTTCCCGGTTGGTAATCTTACGCCCGGCATTGACCCTGACTTCTTCAATGTTATCGACGGGTTCTGGGTACAGTTCGCCACAATTTACGCAGCCAATCCGAACCAGCTGATCGCGCTGCCGGGGAACAATCAAGCAACGACAGCGTTACAGTTCTCGGTCGCTACACCGCTGCTGATGTATAATGCTATTAATAACCTTATTGATAGCGCACCGTGCGAACTGGCAGAACAGCCCGACCGCATATTGCTCGTCACGAAGTCCGTAATGGACAGGCTGCGCAGGCAGCTTCAGGCACTCGGCACGGCGTTTCAGGATTACAAGCTGATGACCAATGGCATTGAGATCGCAATGTGGGACGGCATACCAATCTACTCGGTCTGCCTTTGGGATCAGTGGATACGTGCCTACGAAAACAATGGTACTACCCTCAACGACCCGCACCGTGCAGTTTATACTACCAAGTCAAACCTGAATATCGGTATGGCTTGTACCAGTGTGTTTGAAAACATCAATTCATTTTACGATCCACGCAGCCGGTACAACCGCATTGAGGCTGTCGATGCTTTTGATGCAAAGATAATTCAGGATGCGTTGCTAATGGTCGGAAGATAGGAGGCTGATATGACAATAGGTTGTAATCAGATAGTTGATTGTATCCTCAAGAACTGTGAGAACCTTGTTCCGGGGATAAAGGACGTGGCATATTTTATCAACTGGGATTGTGTTGATAAAGACCTTTCCACGTTTGACGCTGATAATCCACTTTTACTTACGCAGCTTGTATTGAAAGCCGCTTCGCCAACTTGCTACGCCTTTTGCGTGGAAGGGTACAATTACAGCAACGAACACACGGTTGCAATGGTGAAGAAAACCTATCAAAAGGTATGGGATCATAACTTTATTTTCCGCATCTTTGATAACACGCCCGAAGTAAAGCAGTGGATTGAGAATGCAAAGGACAGCCGGTTCGTGGTAATTATTGAGAACAATTACAATAAGCCCGATGCCGTGCTGGGTGCTGGCAGAACGGTCTTTGAAGTGCTGGGCTGGGATTTCGGTTTGGAACTTAACGCTGCCGAAAGGGACGTTAAATCAGACGAGATGCTTGGTGGCTGGCTGCTGACAGCTGGTTGTAGCGACTTGCTGAAGGAATCTTATATGCCGCTTTCATTCTTTGTGGGCGGTACGATTGCTGCTACACGGGCTGCCGTTGCTTCATTGCTTGCGCCTTGTTGTGAAGATTAACAAGCGGGGATTAATTTCCCCGCTTTTTTACAATGAGCCTCATTGATGAAGTAATTGCATTCAGCCGGGCATACATTAATAGCCCGGCGGCACGTACACCACAACGAAAGAAACAAATTCGGGAGGCATTGCGTGCAATCACCGGGCAAAGCATGAAGATTTCATGTGCAACCTGTTACATTGAGGCTTTGTTTAAAATAATTAAATATACAAATATGGCATTCAGTCAATACGAGTTACGCAGAGGCTACGTTGCACTTTTAGCCAAGCCTTTTAACGGCATAAAGGCATTTACAAACAAGCAGATAACGGATGAACTTGCACAGGAATTTCTACGGCAGCATCCTGAAAGGGTAGTTTACTTTACAAAGATGCCACGCCCAGCAACGCCGGGCATACCAGCCGGGATAAACATAGTTGAACCTGCAAAGGTAACCAAGCTTGAAAATCCTGCCGCCGCTGAAGTTGAGATAATACCACCTGCGCAGCCAGCCGTCAAGCCGAAAACCGCAGCCAAACCACGCAGTCATAAACCTGCTAAAACGACAACATAATGCGAATTTCCGCTACAAAGACGTCACCACGGGTAGAGCGGAACATTTATCTCACTTCAAAACGCATCAAGGGGTACGGCACAAACAATGACTACCCTCAAAAAGTTCTTGAAATCATAAACAGTTCCGGCACGGGGCGTACCTGTATGGATATTTACGTGAAGTTCGTCGAAGGTGAAGGCTTTACGGACGTCGTGCTGGGCGAAGCTGTGCTTAATAGCCGGGGTGAACGTGCCAATAGCTTACTACGCAAGGCTGCAAAGGACTTGAAGAACTTTAATGGCTTTGCGTTCCTTGTCAAGTATAACGGGCTGGGGCTGCCTTACGAATACCTGAACATCCCTTTTGAACACTGCCGAATTGAAATTAACGCCGAAAAGGAATACACCGGGCGTATAGCCGTGCATCCCGATTGGACTAACATTACTGGCAAGCGCTTTAATGTTGATGATGTAACGTACATCGATAAGTTTGATCCTAAAGCCGTTGAAGCGCAAATCATAGCAGCCGGTTCGCCTGAAGCTTATGTCGGGCAAGTAATGTACTTCACGGCTGATGGCGACTTTGAATATCCTATCAGCCCATTTGATCCCGTCATTACTGATATGCTCACGGAAGAAAGTGTTTCAACCGTCAAGCACCGCAACGCAAAGTATAACTTCCTGCCAGCCGGCATACTGGTACGCAAGGGAATAAAACCCAAGACGCTTGACAGTGGGGCAATTGATACCAGCGACCCGATGTATATCGAACAGCAGGAAAGCGCCACAATGATAAAGCAAATGCAGGGCGACGAGAACGCTGCGAAGATTTGGGTTGTTGACGTGGACGCTGACGAGGAGAAGCCGGAGTTCATTGAATTTAACGGCAAGAACTTTGACCGCCAGTACGAAGTAACCGAAAAGACCGTGCAGGAAAACATAGGCAAAATGTTCATCATCCCGCCTATCCTGCGGGGCGTTGACGTAGGGAGCGGCTTTGGGGCTGACCTCATGAACAATGCTTACAACTTTATGAACAGTGTTACGGCAAATGAAAGGCAGATGATTGAAATTGCCTTCAAGGACTTGCTTGCATACTATGTAATTGAATTTACGGATTATAGCATTAAGCCGCTTACTTACATTTTACCACCTACAACGCCTGCGCCATGATAAATCTTGTTACAAAAGCTGATCTTGACGCTTACAAGTACATTGCAGATTCAATCAAGAATCATACAACGTGGGCGCAGTTCGTCAGTGAGGCGCAGCTGCTTGACGTCAAATACTGGCTGGGTGACGGGCTGCTTTTGGAGATAGTCGGGCAAGCTTCAACGCTACCAACTACCATCAGCGCCGCAAATCAGACGCTTTTGAATGGTGGCACTTACACATATTTATCAAAGAATTATTACTTTCAGGGCTTGAAGGCTTGCATCATTTACTATGCCTTTGCCCGGCTGACGAACCGCACGGCGTTCAACTACACCGCTGCCGGGATAGTGGTCAAGGAAAGCGACTTCAGCACGCCGGTTACGGATAAGGTAATGCAGCGCCTCGAAACTGAAGCACGCCTCACGGCTGACGCCCTCAAGTGTGAAGTAATCGCCTTTCTTAACCGCAA
>Ga0105102_10000366_pt1 | contig 13284 bp, 15 predicted proteins | sample PPLLaktember2015_FD_87032 | JGI IMG/M metagenome (GOLD analysis project Ga0105102, IMG submission 87032) | Freshwater sediment microbial communities from Prairie Pothole Lake near Jamestown, North Dakota, USA - PPLs Lake P7 Core (6) Depth... | ecosystem: Environmental > Aquatic > Freshwater >...
GTCTTAGAGCAAGGCGCAAGCCGATGAAAAAGCGCAGCATACACGGGAGTATGTGAGCATTTTGAAGAGGCTTGCAACACAGCTTTCAGGCCTCAGACGGGGTTTTGAAATGGCTTCTAACAGAAGATTGTCTCTATCTGACTGATCAACTTTTACTTGAAGCAGGATTTGGTTGAGATGTTGAAATTCCTTAGAATGTTATTCAAACGCCGGGAACACAAACGTTACAATGTGAAGAGCGGCACTTTTGTACTCGTGGCTCCGGGCACCGACGGAGAACGTAAGGTTCAGATTGTCGACATCAGCATGGGAGGCACTGCTTTCATATATAATGGACGTCCCGAAGAGCTTGAGGAATCGGGGGTTATCAATCTGCTCACGGAAGATACAAACATTGAGAAAGTGGCTTTTGATACTGTTTCCGATACCCCGCTATCAGAAAGCGCTCAACCATCTGAAAGATTCAGGCGCCGCGGCGTGAAATTCAAATGGCTGGGAGTTCTCGATAAAGTCGAATTGGGTAAATTCATTGAAGCTGTCAGCACATTTTATAAATAAATCGTTTCCCTGACTGGTTTAACCGCTTCGTTTGAAATAATCTATCGTCTTCTCGAGTCCGTACTTTATCTCTACCGTCGGCTCCCAATTCAAAATGCTTTTTGCCAGAGAGATATCGGGCTTCCTCTGCCTGGGATCATCCGGTGTGTTCATCAATCTTACAAGTCCGTCTATCAGATCATTCACATATGGCGGTTCTAAAAATAACGTTCCAATTGAAGATGTTTTTTGATTTCTTACCGGATTGTTAATGACATCAAGAATTGCCTGATCCAGTCGGTCAATTATGCGGTTATCACATTAATGTTACGATTTGAGTTATCTTGTTTTTGAGAATCGTTACAGAATATCGAATTTCTAAACGGAGGCAGGGAACCATTTGTTTATAAAACTGGCGATATCGGTTGTGCTGTTGTATGGCATTTACTGCGGCTTTCTTTTTTTGATGCAAAGGCATGTCCTGTTTCCGCGCTTCATGATAGAGACGCCTCCTCTGCAGACAGATAAAATTTCAGGAATTGAAAGAGAATTCGTTGAAACCGGTTCGGGGAAAATCGAGGTCTGGTATATGCCACCTGTATCTGAGTCAGCGGGCAATCCCGCTCCCGCGGTCATTTTTGCCCACGGAAACGGGGAATTGATAGATTTCTGGCCTGATGAATTAAGGGCCTTTACCGAATTCGGAGTCGGGGTGCTGCTTGTGGAATATCCGGGTTATGGGCGGTCGGGAGGTTCTCCGTCGGAGCGCAGCATCACGGATGCGTTTGTCCGCGCTTACGATTATCTTGTTTCAAAAAAGAATGTCGATTCTTCCAGAGTTATTTTTGTCGGGCGTTCACTTGGAAGCGGCGCCGTCTGCGCTCTTGCGGAAAAACGCCGTCCGGCAGCCATCATACTGATGTCGGCATTTACAAGCATCCGGTCCTTTTCATCAAAATATTTTGTTCCTGGATTTCTGATGCGCGATCCGTTTGACAATCTCAAGATTATTGCCTCATATGACGGGCCGGTTCTTGTTATTCATGGCAGGCACGATGAGATCATACCGTTTGGCCATGGAGTCGCGCTTTCGAAAGCGGCACAAAAATCCACTTTGATTACCTATGATTGCGGACATAATGACTGCCCTCCCGACCCGGTTGTCTTCTGGAAGGATATCTATGTATTTCTTAAGAATTCAAGATCGTTATAATATATAAGCATTTCGGCACATACAAGTAATCATGGGCGCTTGGTTTGATGGTTTGACAATCTTTGACTGTTATCTTATATTCCGTTATAAAAATAAAATGTTATCAGAATTGGGGTTATTTTTTAATATCGGCTTATTAAATTGAGAGGGAAAAAATCATGAAAGTACTTATCAGTGACAATCTGGACGCAAGCGGTGTTAATATGTTTAAGCAGGAAGATGGCGTAGAGGTCGATGTCAGGACAGGCTTGGCTACCGAAGAGCAGAAAAGCATTATCGGGGATTACGACGCGCTTGTCATAAGAAGCGCCACCAAGGTTACTGCGGATCTTCTGGATGCAGCCAAGCGTCTCAAGGTTGTAGGACGCGCCGGAATAGGCCTTGATAATGTTGATATTCCGGCAGCTACAAAACGCGGAGTGATTGTCATGAATACCCCGGGAGGAAATGTTATCACAACCGCCGAACATGCTATTGCCATGATGATGTCTCTGACAAGAAACATCCCCTGGGGAACAGCTTCCCTTAAGGCAGGAAAGTGGGAAAAGAAAAACCTTGAAGGACGTGAACTGTACAACAAAGTTCTGGGAGTTATCGGTTTCGGTAAGATCGGCTCTATAGTGGCTGACCGTGCGCGCGGCCTTAAAATGCAGGTTATTATCTACGATCCTTATGTAACTCCCGATCGAATAGAAAAAGCAGGATATTCAGGCGTTAATCTCGATGAATTATACCGCAGATCCGATTACATAACAGTCCATGTCCCAAAACTAAAAGATACTGTCGGCTTACTTAACAAAGATGCCTTTGACAAGATGAAGAAAGGCGTCATGATAATCAACTGCGCCCGCGGCGGAATTGTTAATGAATCGGATCTGTACGATGCCTTAAAATCGGGTAAAGTCGCAGGGGCCGCTCTTGATGTTTTTGAGAAGGAGCCGCCTGGACAATCCTCTCTTTTTGAGCTGGACAAGGTGATTTGTACGCCCCATCTCGGAGCTTCAACACAGGAAGCACAGGCTAATGTCGCAACTGCAGTTGCCGGCCAGATTATTGAATATTTAAAGAACGGTACCATTGTCAATGCCGTTAATGTGCCTTCGATTACCGGCGAACTTTTGAAAAAAATCGGCCCTTTTTTATCGCTTGCAGACAAAATGGGCAGCCTTCTGACTCAACTTTCAACTGGCCCCATCAAAGAGATTGTAATCGAGTACACAGGTGATTTCGGCGGACTAGATATGGCACCGGTTTCAACGGCTTTATTAAGAGGTCTCCTTATACATGTTGTTAAAGATGATGTGAATTTTGTTAACGCCAACTTCATAGCAAAAGAAAGAGGAATAAAAGTAACAGAAACTGCAAGTGCGGAATCGGAAGATTTCATAAATCTCATTACTGTCAAGGGTGTTACCGCTGATAAGACAACTACGATTGGCGGGACTATTTTCGGGAAAAAGGATCAGAGAATTGTCAGAATAAATAACTTCAGGCTCGAGATGCATCCAAGCGGACATCTTGCCCTTATTCACAATCTGGATAAGCCGGGCGCAATCGGAAGTATCGGAACCACGCTTGGAAAAAACAATATCAATATCGGGAGGATGCAGGTAGGTCAGGAAGAAGAGGGCGAAAGAAATATTATTTTGCTTAAGACCGATTCACCGATACCTGAACCAGTTGTCAAGGAATTGAGAGCGCTTCCCATGGTGAAAAGCGTTATACCTCTTGAACTTTGATTTTTTCTGATTCCGACTGATTCCAATTGGTAAACAAGCTGGTTGTGTGTTTTCGCAGGGAAACTGATTATAACATATAAAGGAGAATCAATATGCCGGAAGAAAAAAAGGATTTTATAATAAAAGACCGGAGAATTTTTTCTCAGGAGAATCTATATAAAACCGAAGAAAAGGATGAAAAATCAGAGGAAGAGCCTCTTAAAAGACCCGAGTCCAAAGAACAAAAAAAAGAGCATGCTGCGGATGATAAGGAAGCGGAAGCCTGTTTGCCTGAAATAAATTTTCCGACATTTATTATGTCCCTGAATGCATCCGCGCTTTTTAATCTTGGTGTTCTTGAAAATCCTGCCACAGGTAAAAATGAGAAGAACCTGGCTCTTGCCAAGCAGACTATCGATATATTATGCATGCTTGAAGAAAAAACACGTGGAAATCTATCCAAAGATGAAGATCTTATGCTGAAAAATATTCTTTACGATTTAAGAATTATATATGTCAAAGAAATGAAGTGAAGGAGGTTCGTATGTTTATAAAAAACTTCTTTAATTTTATATTGCGCCGCAAAGCCGTATTTGCCGTCATATTTATCGCAACGGCCATAGTTGCAGTCTCTTGTTTTAATTCCGTTTCCGATGACAAGACAAAGAAAAATGAGACCGACAAAGTGAAAGGGGGCTTGACGGCTTCGGTTGAAGAAACCAGAACATCAGGGGTCGTGCGGTATGTCCCTGAAAGCTTCAGCGCACTTGCCGAAATGGTGGGCCCTGCAGTTGTAAATATCCGGACTGTTAAAACTACAAAAACAGGCGGTGTTTTTCAGCAATTTGATAAGGGACCGTTCGGTGATGATGACCAGATGAATGATTTTTTCAATAAATTCTTCAATCAGGGTCCTCAAAGACAATTCAAACAGAGAAGCCTTGGTTCCGGATTCATAATTGAAAAAGATGGTTATATAGTAACCAATAATCATGTTGTGGAAAACGCCGATAAGATAAAGGTTATATTAAAAGATCAGAAGGAATTTGACGCTGTAATTATAGGCCGTGATGAAAAGACAGATCTTGCCATCATTAAAATAAATTCGGGAATCAGCCTCCCTGTTGTTAAAATAGGAGATTCAGATGCGTTAAAAGTCGGCCAGTGGGTACTTGCAATAGGAAGCCCTTTCGGATTGGAACAGACAGTCACTGCGGGCATTGTCAGCGCCAAAGGGAGGGTTATTGGTTCAGGCCCTTATGACGATTTTATTCAGACCGATGCTTCAATAAATCCGGGTAACAGTGGCGGGCCTCTTGTAAACATGAACGGTGAGGTGGTTGGAATAAATACCATAATAATTGCCGGCGGACAGGGAATAGGATTTGCCATTCCAATCAACCTCGGCAAGGGAATAGTTGATCAGTTGAAAAAACATGGTGATGTTACAAGAGGGTGGCTTGGTGTTACAATCCAGGATGTTCCCGCAGATCTTGCTGAATATCTGGGAATTAAAGACGGGAAAGGCGTTCTTGTTTCGGATGTCATTCCAGGTGATCCAGCCGATAAGGCCGGAATAAAACCAAGGGATATTATTACCGAGATCAATGGTGAGAAAGTCGAATCAAGCAGGTCTCTATTGAAGATAGTCGCAGGCATTGGAGTGGGAGAGATTGCAAAAGTTAAAGTGTTAAGAGACGGCAGAGAAAAAACATTCGGTGTTGAAATAGCAAAGAGGCTGGACGATAAAATAGCTTCAGCCAAAGATTCTCTAAAGGGGGCGGCGGATGAGATAGGAATCAGAGTTGCAAATATAACACCGGAGATGTCCCGCCGTTTCAATATTACTGAAACCGAAGGTGTTATTGTAGTTGATATAAATCCTGATGGAAAGGCTGCTGATGCCGGAATAATTCAGGGTGATATTATAAAAGAGATAAATCGTCAGACCGTAAAGTCTTTGAAAGATTATACTGAAGCGCTCGGTAAGATCAAAAAGGGCGAGTCCATTAAAATATTCATCTGGAGGGACAGAGTCGGATTTGTTATAGCAAATCTTACTAAATGAAATAGTTTCCATCCTGAAATGGCCCTTTTGTGCGATCTCTGCGTCAATCTGCGGGATTTCTTGTGCGACATACATAACGTATGTCTCCGCGCAATTCCTTGATTTCCTTGAGCTTGCCCAAAATTGCCGATTTCCGAATTGGAAACATATATGTGTCCATATTTTGTTTCCGGATGGACACGAAATAGAATCACAAATTGGTTTGGAGAAGAAACTTATTGAACATACTTTCTCCGGCAAAGATTAATTTGTTCCTGCATATCTTGAGAAAAAGGCGGGATGGCTATCATGAGCTTATGACTCTGATGTGTTGTGTAACTCTCTATGATGTTTTGTCAATTGAGAGAGGCTATAAAAATATATCGATCTCCTGCACCGATCCTGAAATCCCAACCGACTCAAAGAACCATGCGTACAGAGCTGCCGATCTTTTTTTAAAAAAACTCAATGTAAAGGATGGGGTTGAAATATATATAGATAAAAAAATACCGTCAGGAGCAGGACTAGGAGGCGGAAGCAGCAATGCCGCCACCGTATTATCGGGATTAAACATATTATACGGCAATCCGTTTGCATTGAGTGAAATTATGGAAATGGGGCTTGAGATAGGGGCTGACGTTCCATTTTTTTTATTCAAAAAACCTTCTGTTGCAACAGGGATAGGGAATAAGCTTGTAGAATATCCTTTTAAAATACCGTATAAGGTTCTTGTTATTTATCCGGGATTCGGTGTTTCAACTAAAGATGTATATAATAATCTGAATTTGAGATTGACAAATTGTAAAAAAAAACCTAAAAGGCTCATTTTTAAACAGGAATTTAATTCAGAGCTTCTTTGCAATGATCTCGAATCCGTCACTGCTTCAAGATATCCTGAAATTAATGAAATTAAAGGGGCTTTATTAAGAACCGGGGCAAAAGGGGCTATTATGTCGGGAAGCGGGTCGTCTGTTTTCGGACTTTTCCCTGATTATGACAGCGCCGCAAGAGCAAAAGATGTTCTTTCAACGAATTGTAAGTGGCGGACCTTTCTTGTTGATATAATATGATAGGAAAAAGGGTTCAAGGATTCGAGGAGCCAAGGGCTCAAGGGACAGAATAACGGATTGCATGCGTATCCATATGCCTACAAAATGTAAGATGTGTTATGCAAATGGATCAATCTGGGGCGTCGTCAAGCGGTAAGACACAGGATTTTGGTTCCTGCATCCGGAGGTTCGAATCCTCCCGCCCCAACCAGGATTATGGTTGTTTGGATAAGTTTATAACATTCACTGTAGAATAAAATAAACAGACATGAGCGGATAAAATGAGTGATTATGTGATTTTTTCAGGAAACTCAAACCCCGAACTATCGAGTAAAATATGTAATTATCTTCAAATACCGATGGGGGGGGCCAAGGTTAAAACATTCAGCGACGGTGAGATTCAGATTGAAATAAATGAGAATGTCAGATCAAAAGATGTTTTTATAATACAATCAACCTGTTCTCCAGTAAATGACAATCTCGTTGAGTTGCTGCTTATGATTGACGCTTTTAAACGCTCATCAGCCAGAAGAATAACCGCGGTTATTCCTTATTATGGCTATGCCAGGCAGGACAAAAAAGTGGCTCCCCGTGTTCCGATAAGCGCAAAACTGATCGCTGATCTTTTAACCGTTGCTGGGACAAACAGGGTTATCACAATGGATTTGCATGCAGGGCAGATTCAGGGATTTTTTAATATCCCTGTTGACAATCTGTTCGCCGCTCCTGTTCTGATAGAGTATATAATGTCAAGTTTCAGGGATAATCTTGTGATAATTTCTCCGGACGCTGGAGGAGCAGAGCGCTCAAGAGCTTATGCCAAACGTTTAAACTGCGATCTGGCCATAATTGACAAGCGCAGAGAAGCTCCCAACAAGGCCAAGGCGATGTCGGTAATTGGTGATGTAAGGGGAAAGATAGCTGTGATACTTGATGACATGGTTGATACTGCAGGAACCCTTACAGAGGCATCGTCTGCTCTTGTTGAGAATGGCGCGAAAGAAGTTCATGCATGCTGCTCACATGCTGTTTTATCAGGTGCTGCGATACAGAGAATTAAGGATTCGGCTTTAAAGAGCATGGTTGTTACCGATACAATCCCATTGAATAAAGGAGCATCTGAATGTGATAAATTCAAAGTGTTATCAATATCGAAATTGGTCGGAGAGGCAATAATCCGCAGTTACAGAGGCGATTCTGTTACCTCTCTGTTTGTATAGTCAATCAATATTGAAGTTTATAATATGTATATCAAGGAGGAAAAACTCTTGGAGTCGATACAACTTAAAGCAAAAGTCAGAAAATCTATCGGAAATAGTCCGTCAAGAGTATTGCGGAGCAAAGGCGAAGTTCCGGCAGTTATATATGGCCCTGGAAAGGATTCCGTTTTACTTTCGGTTTCCGTTAAAGATCTTGAGAATATATTGAAAAAGACAAATGTAGGGCAGGCTATTTTGAATCTTGAGATTCAAAACGGGGATCTATCTGTCCGAACCGCTATGATAAAAGAGTTGCAAATCCATCCTGTTTCGCGCAAGTATCTGCATGTTGATTTCTATGAAATTGCCATGGATAGAAAAATTAAAGTAAAAGTTCCTGTTGTGACCAGGGGAATCGCAAAAGGAGTTGATTTTGGCGGAATGATCCAGGTTATAAGCAGGGAAATTGAAGTATTATGCCTGCCTTTGAGCATACCCAAACATATCGAGATTGATATAACAGAACTTAACGTAGGCGATGCTGTCCACGTTCGCGACATAGCGCTGCCGGAAGGCGTTGAAATCCCAGCCGATGTCAATTACACAATTGTTACCGTTCTTGCGACAAAGGCTGAAGAGAAGGTCTCCGGCGAAGAGGTTGAAGAAGAAGCCGCTGCTCCTGTCAAGGAAGAAGCCAAAGCAGGCGGAAAAGAATAATGAAGCGGAAAAAATAAAGATTTTATGTCAGAAAAAAATATCCGGCTTGTTGCCGGATTGGGAAATCCGGGCGATGCCTATTATAGGACCCGTCATAATATCGGGTTTATGGTGGCTGACGCTCTTTCCGGTAAATATTCCATTCCGTTTGAGAAGAAAAAATTTGATGCTTCATATGGGCGTGGCGTAATTGAAGGCATTGAGGTCGTTCTGGTGAAACCAATGGCTTTCATGAACCGCAGCGGTTTTCCTGTTCAAAACTTATCTGCCTATTTCAAAATATCATGCGGAAACATGTTGATTATTTATGATGATGTGGATCTTGCATTCGGAAGATTGAAAATAAATGAGAAAGGCGGGCATGGCGGGCACAAAGGAATGAAGTCAATTATAGATTCCTTTGGTGACCGGAATATTCCAAGGCTTCGCGTGGGTGTCGGACGTTCCGAATCAGGTATAAGCACTTCGGACCATGTTCTCGGAAGATTCAGCAATACCGAAAATGACTTGATGGAAAAAATTATTAATAGGGCGCTGGATGCTGTAGTCAAAATTCTTTGCAACGGAATTTCCGAAGGAATGAACATGTATAACGAAAACACTTCCTTAACCTAAGTCAATATGTCGCTTTTCATAATTTTATTTATGCGGTCCGCTCTTATTAATCTCAATGATAATAAAGGATTGGCAAGCCAGATTGCTCCAATCCTTTTTTATTTGCTTGTTCGTGAAAAGTGTGTTAGATATATCCGCATTGGAAAAGGGATTGGAGACTTTTAAACAATTTTTGTATGATGGAGTGCCGGCGGAAAAATATGAGGCCAAAGCTAAATGGTAAACAGATTAAAGCACAGGTAATAAAAAAGGAAGTGCGTGAATTCCGTGTTGGTGATCTTGCCGTATATCCGGCTCACGGAGTCGGCCGTATCGAAGCGATAGAGAACAAAACAGTAAACGGTGAAAAGCATGAATTTTATATAATCAAGGTTCTTGAAAACGGAATGGTTATCATGATTCCAACCTGGAATGTCGATTCGGTCGGATTAAGAGACGTTGTCAGCGAAGGGGAAGTTTCAAAGATTTATGAGTTCATGAAGAGCAAGAAAGTTAATTCTGTCGACAGTCAGACATGGAACAGGCGATACAGAGATTACATGGATAAAATAAAAACCGGTTCACTATATGATGTCGCAGAAGTTTTCAGGGACCTTTATCTTTTAAAACTTACAAAAGACCTCTCTTTTGGAGAGAGAAAACTTTTTGATACAGCCCAGACGCTCCTGGTAAAAGAGCTTTCAACAGCAAGAAATACCACCGAGGCTAAAATATTTTCCGAAATCGAATCTCTGTTTGTCCAGGAAAGCCAACATGCTTAAATAAATATGCCCGGCAGGAATGACTTCACCATTTGTGTTGATAAATCCGGTTCGGGGATACGTCTTGATCTGGTTGTTTCGTCATTTTTACTCTCCTGTTCCAGATCTCTTGTCGCTTCGCTTATCCGTAAAGGGAATGTACTTGTTTGTGGTAATCTGAAAAAACCGGGATACAGAGTAATGCCCGGAGATATAATATCAGGTTCAATTCCGGATCCTGAAAAGGCCTGCTTCGACCCCGAACCCATCGAAATTGACATAATTTATCAGGATTCAGATATCATTGTAATCAACAAGCCGCCGGGAATTGTTGTTCATCCTGCTCCGGGTCATTACTCAGGCACGATTGTCAATGCTCTCCTGTTTCATTGCCGTGATCTTGCCGGAATCGGGGGTGAAATGAGACCCGGAATTGTTCACAGGCTCGACAAAGACACATCCGGAGTGCTTGTTGCCGCGAAAAACGATTCCGCACACGCTTTTCTCTCTTCTCAATTCAAGGAAAGAAAAATTAAAAAAACATATATGGCTATTGTACATGGGAGCATGGAGAAGGATTCCGGTTCGATTGTGCTTCCGATCGGAAGAGATGCTGCAAACAGGAAAAAAATGTCTGTTGTAACCCGCAAGCCAAGAATTGCCGAAACGCACTGGAAAATCGTTGAACGTCTGGAGGGCGTGTCTCTTATAAGCATCGATTTAAAAACAGGCCGGACGCATCAGATAAGGGTTCACTGTTCCGCAATAAAACATCCGGTTGTAGGAGATCAGGTTTACGGACAGAACAGGATTAAAGCGCCCGATACAAAGAATAAAGAGAAACAGGAACTCTTGAAATTAGTTAAAAGGCAGATGCTCCATGCCTGGCGGATAAGACTCTGTCATCCTTCCACAAAGAAGACCATGGAGTTTGAGGCTCCTGTTCCCGGTGACATGGCAGAGCTGATAAATTCAATGAAAAATAAAAACCCGTGATCAGGCCATTCCTTTGAAAGCAAAAAATGCAAGGGACAGAAGTCCCGCGGTAACAAGACCTATTGATGTATCCTGAAGCGGCTTCGGAATCCTTGCAAGAAGTATCCGCTCGCGCACGCCTGCAAAAAGTATCAGGGCAAGACCAAACCCTGAAGAATAACTGAATGAAGATACAAGACATTCGATGAATGTGTATTCCTCTTTGATATTTATGAGACAAACGCCCAGAACCGCACAGTTCGTTGTAATAAGAGGAAGAAAGATGCCAAGTCCTGCATAAAGAGCGGGTATGCTTTTCTTTAAAAACATTTCCACGAACTGGACAAGAGCGGCAATTACAAGTATGAAAGACATTGTCCTTAAGTATTCAAGACCGAATTTTCTTAAAATAAACATTTCGGTGAGCCATGTGATGGCTCCGGCAAGGACTAAAACAAAAACAACCGCCATTGCCATTCCGACAGCCGTCTCCATTTTTTTTGAAGTTCCAAGGAACGGACAGTTCCCAAGATATTGCATCAGCAATATATTGTTTATAAGAATACAGCTTATGGCAAGCAGAACATAATCGCCCATAATTTACTCCTATTTTTTACCCACAAAATTCATTACGCAAAGCATGAGTCCGAGGCATACGAATGCGCCGGGCGCTTCCACCATGAAATTAAAAGGTTGAAAAGAAGGGCCGAAAACCTGGTTCCCGTAAAAAGTTCCGCTTCCGAAAACCTCCCGGATTGCGGCAAGGACTGTTAAAGACAGCGCATAGCCTATTCCAAGCCCGAGACCGTCCGCAAATGAAGGTATGATTCCATTCTTGTATGCAAACGCTTCCGCGCGGCCTAGTGGAATGCAGTTAACAACGATGAGCGGTATGAATATTCCCAGTTTCAGAAAGAGCGGGTAAGTGTAGGCCTGCATGAGAAGCTCTACAACTGTCACAAAAGTCGCAACAACAATAATAAAACACGCAATCCTTACCTTTGAAGGGATGATCTTCCGCAGCATAGCAACAAGGACGTTTGAGCCGACAAGAACGAAAATAACTGCAACGCCCATTCCAATAGCATTTTCGACTGATTTTGTAACTGCGAGTGTCGGGCATAAGCCAAGCACAAGCCGGAATGGCGGAATTTCTTTCCACAATCCTTTTGTAAATTCCTGAGTTACGGACTTTGCCATCTGTTTCTCCCTATTTGAATCCCTTCAATTTTTCTGCAAGCTCCGGTTTCAGACTTGTGTAAGTTTTTGCAGCTTCAGTAACAGCAACCGCGATACCTTTTGAGGTAACAGTAGCTCCTGAAATAGCATCAACCTGCCCCCCATCATTTTTGACCTTGAAATCTCCGGTAAGGGGAAGTCCTTTGAATTGAGCTGCAAAACGGGGATCTGTCTTGGCTCTTGAGCCTATTCCGGGCGTTTCACTGTGAGTTGTGACGCCTATGCCGACGATCTTATCATCCGAGACATTAACTCCGATCATAAGGCCGATGTCTCCGCCAAACCCCTTGCCTGCGGATTCAAATACAACGGTTTCAGCTTTCCCGTCGAATTTTCCCACAAAGAAGCTTTTTTCACTTTCTCCGACTTTGATTTTAAAGCGGTCGGCAATCGGATCATTGGCTGATCCTTTTAAAATATCGCGGATTGCCGGCCCTTTGACAAATTCAAGCTGCTGGTTCTCAATCTTTTCCATTGTTTCATTACGGAGCGCAGCAAGGAGTCCGCCCGAAAAAGAGCATAAAGCGGTCAGAACTATTATCATTTTAAGCATTTCACGCATGGCTGTTGACCTTTCCCATGGCTTTAGGCCTTATTCTGTCTATAAGCGGATTTGTAAGATTCATAAGAAGAACCGCAAAAACAACTCCATCGGCATGACCGCCTATGTTTCTTATCAGCATAACCATCAATCCCGCGCCGGCCCCGTAAATTATCATGGGAATAAAGTTGACAGGGGATGAAGAATCTTCCGTGGCAAGAAAAAAAGCCCCGAGAAGAGCGTTGCCTGTTAAAAGATGAAATAAAGGACCGGCATACTTGCCGGCATCATAAAGTTGAAAAATCAGGGAGGTGATAATCAGAGAAGCTATAAAGGAAAAAGATATTTCCCAACGTATAAATCCTCTTAGTATGAGATATAATCCTCCGAGAGCAATGGCGAGTCCGAATCCGGAGCCTATGCTGCCGGTTTGACTCCCCATTAACAGGTCGGTAAGGTTGTATGAGCCGACAGATGATACTCCGTAATGCTTCAGAGCGACAAGCGGATATGCCGCGGTAAAATTAAAATCATATTTTAACAGGGCATGATCAATGTCAAAGATATTTTTCCATGACAGCATCAGGATAGCGATCCCTATCAGGGCAGGATTGAATGGGTTTCCGCCGATTCCTCCGTATATCTGCTTTCCGACAACAATCGCGACAAACGTTCCTGTAATGACCGCCCACCA
>Ga0105102_10000368_pt1 | contig 13267 bp, 11 predicted proteins | sample PPLLaktember2015_FD_87032 | JGI IMG/M metagenome (GOLD analysis project Ga0105102, IMG submission 87032) | Freshwater sediment microbial communities from Prairie Pothole Lake near Jamestown, North Dakota, USA - PPLs Lake P7 Core (6) Depth... | ecosystem: Environmental > Aquatic > Freshwater >...
GGTCATCGACGATTCCATATGCTAAGCCTTACATCACGGATCCGAATTATACGGTCGACTATGTTTTTGTTGCTACTCGTACGAATGCAGTACCTAACCCGCAGCAGAATCCTGACGTCGCCGTATGTCTGGCTACAACTACTTCTACTGTAGGTGCTCCGAATCCGATTACCTACGATGTGGAATACCTGCCGTCGCTCTGCAGAGAAAGTGACGATCCCAAAAGACCTTACCCGCCCTCAGGTGAAATTCATGTTCACAATGTTGTTGGTGGCACAGGGCCTTACTGGTTCATGGTGGAAGGTCCCGTTGGTTATGCCGGTAACGGAATCTGGAGACCTGCCGGTGCTGGTGTTATGGAGTATGTATTCACTGGATTGCCATGGGGTCATTACAATGTCTTCATTAAAGATTCCAAAGGTTGCGTGGTTTGCCTCGAATCAGGCGAAATCAACAATGTGAAAGATCTCACACTGATGGTCAGCCTGGTGAAAAACGCAGATTGTTACGACACTGCTACAGGCCAGATTAAACTGGAAGCCACCTCTTTCCCGGTGGGTTACACACTGAAATACGCTGTGGCCCTTGCCAGCGAGGTAGAACAATACCTCTTCCCGCTTGATGATGAGACCTTTGTGAACAGCCTGGCATGGCAGGATTCTCCTGTATTTAACGTGAAATCAGGGGTATGGATTGGTTATGTTAAGGCCATCGAACCCAGTGTTCCCAGCAGGGGCAATTGCGTAGCTGGTCATTCAACCAACAAACTTGGTGAGCGCATTCTGAACCACAGGATCTTCGTCGATCAACCGACACAGGTTATTGGTGCTGTTCCGCAGGCTAACACAGTGGCAGTGCTTTGTTACGGCGATGCCAATGGCAAAATTAAGGTAACCAGCATTTCCGGTGGAAGCGGCAATGGTTACAGCGCTCATGTATATGGAACTGCATTCGATGGTACAGCCGTCAGCAAATGGTATTCAGATGTAACTGCCAATACTATGCTGGATGGTCTGCTTGCCAGTACAGATAAGAAAGATGTTACCAAACTGGTTGCCGCTGATAAATATACCGTTGTATTCCTTGACAGCAAAGGTTGTATGTCACCTGAATATAAGGTGGCCGTTCTGCAGCCCGTGAAATTCGAAATCGAACTGGTGTTGAAACAGGATGCTTTCATCTGTCCTGAAGACCTCGCCGGTGTATTCGAAATCAGGGTTGTCAGCGGTGGCACAGGTACCATTGTATACAAATATGAAGCATGGGAAGGAACTACCTTAAAGCTTTCCTCACCCTACGGCGCCATCAACACCTTCCAGGGACCTGCCGGTCTGCTGTATAAGGGTTGGGCTAAGGATGCCAACGGATGTGTGGCTTACGCTGAGAAATTTGTAGCCAAACCGATTATTGCTTCCTTCGATGTGTATGACAGAACTTGCTTCGGCGATGCCTCTGCTTCAGCCATAGTGAAAATGCTGGTGAAAGATCCGGCCCGTACTTATATGGTCAGCTACCAGAAGTTCCCATCCACCACATGGAGTGCATGGTCTGCTGCTTTTGCTGATTCCATTAAAATAACCGGTCTCACTTATGGTGATTTCTCAACTGATCTTGGTCACTACAAATTCAAGATCAAAGACAACATGGGTTGCCAGTTCAATGAAAAACTGATCACCTTCGTGCCTATCCAGACTGCACTGAAGACCTGCTGCGCCACCGTCGTTCCTGGTGAATGTACCGGTACGCTGAGTATCACCATCACTGGTGGTGTAACTCCTTATACCGTCTTCGTAGATGGCTTGCTGGTAACTGGTTCAGCCTGGACCCTGCCTGCAGGTGCTCATGTGGTGAAAGTGGTCGATGCCAACCTTTGTGTATCCGAACTGCCTGTAACGATTGATGCTAACCCGGTAGAGCGTACAGCTTCTGCTGTGGCTTACATCGGAGAAACTGTCAAATTCGTGGATGCCGAAGCTGGTGTGGATCAAATGCTTGCTAAGGGAATTCATACGTTCAAATACAATCATACCAATGGTTGTGAGCGTACGCTGGTTGTTACGGTAACCGAACAGTACCGTACAGCCACCATCGCTGAAATTCAGGGTACAGGTGATGTATCTCCTTTGAAAGATCTGCCGCGTCAGATTACCGGTACTGTAACAGCTGTTGTTCCTGGCGTGGGTTACTTCGTGCAGGATGCAAGGGATGCAGTTAATGGCAGGTGCGGTATCTTCGTAGCCGATACAAAAACTGTTGTTCTCGAAAATACCGGTGTAAAAGTCGGTGGTATTGTAAAAGAACTCAATGATGTTACGACATTGGAAGCTCAGGTTGTTGAAGTAGTACCCGGAACAGCTTATGATCCGATCGTACTGGCCTCACCTGCTGACGGAAAGAATGAAAAATGGGAAAGCGTACTCGTTAAAGTCGAAGGTGCGAGATTCCAGGGAACAGTCAATCCGGATGGCAGCTGGGTCATCAAGACCACAGAAACCAACAACATCGTTGTAAATGACTGGATGTATTCCTATACGCCTACTGATGGCCACTACTTCACTGTAACCGGTGTCATCAATGGTGCGAACAGTCTTTATAAACTCGAGCCAAGAAAAGCAGCTGATGTTATTAACCTGACGAAAACAACTCCGGTTATTGACATCGACAACTTGCAGTTCAAGGTTTATCCGAATCCGTTCAACGATCAACTGACTATCACCAACGCCGACAGACTGTCAAGGGTAACCATTACCAACATTGCCGGTCAGCGCGTAATGGATATGCAGTATCCTGACGGTGTGATCCGTACTTCTAATCTGGTGAGTGGCGTTTATGTCATTACTCTCTTCACAGAGGAAGGCATTGCCAAATCAGAGAGGATGGTCAAAAGGTAATACCGAATTGATTGATTAAAAAGGGGGAACCGTTTGGTTCCCCTTTTTTATTTGGTGTACCCGGGAGAGCCAGTTTCCCAACTGGCTGGGGACTGCCAGTTTCCTAACTGGCAGAGACAGTTAGTCTCTCAACTGACTTGGGAAAGTCAGTTTCCCGGCTGACTTAGGAAAGTCAGTCTCCCAGTCAGATTCTGTCGCGGTGCTGGATTAATTTGTGGAAATAGTATTTGAGGGGATGGGTATATTTCAGTTGTTTCCAGGGTCGGCTGCTGTGGGGCAAATGCAGTACCCTGACGTTGGTCAGTAAATAGTTGTTAAATCCGTGTTTCCTGCTTTGCCTGCTTATGTATATGTCGAACCAGTCTTTCTTCTCCGGTAATCTGGTGAAATCAAAAGCTTTAAGAAAATCGACCGTCAAAAGGGTGCAGCAGAAACTGATGCTGTGTTTGGTTTTATATACCTGGCCCCTATTCTCTTTAACGTAAGAGTAAGGGAAATTGTATTTGCCGTGAACATCAACAGTGATTGCACCGATTATTCCGGGTGCTTCCAGCTCTTGGGCCGACTGTAGCATTGCGTTTATGGTGGAGGGTTCAATGATCACGTCTGATTCAATCAGGAGGATGGGTTTGTTTTCCTTAATGGCCGTTTCATATGACCTTTGAAGAATCAGTTTGTAGTTGGGAGAAGGTGTACTGGTGATATCTTCCAGATGAATAAGGGTAAAACTATACCGGTGACAAGCTTGTTCAAGGTAGTTCCTGGTTTCAGGTTTACTGAAGTCATTGAAAACAATATACCTGAAATTGCCCTCAGCCCTCACAACAGCTTCAATGGTTTTGCTGGTGGTTCCCAGTGAATCCTTGACAGGTGTGATAACCAGTGCTTCCATATTATTTAACGGGAAAACAGCCATTCTGGATCTAATTGGTCGCAAAGGTAACTAAAGCGGGTTAAAATCAGGCAGGCTCTGGCATGACATGGAAAATTATTTCCGGTTGAAATCCCTGGAATAAGCCTGATGGGTTGGAGTGATCACGACATCGTCAATGTTGACGTGATCAGGACGTGTGATCATGAAAAGAATGGTCTCTGCCACATCTTCTGCTGTCAGGGGAATGATACCCTGGTATACCTGATCGGCTCGCTGTTGGTCCCCTTTGAACCTGACCAGGGAAAATTCGGTATTAACTGCTCCTGGCGCAACAGAGCTGACTTTTATATTATATTTTAGCAATTCAAGCCTTAACGATTTGGTAAGGGACTGAACAGCATGTTTGGTGGCGCAGTAAACATTGCCCATCGGATAAACTTCCTTCCCGGCGATGGAAGATTGGTTGATGATGTGACCGGATTGTCGCTCGGCCATCTGTGGGGCTACCTTCCTGGTTACGTACAACAAACCTTTTATGTTGGTGTCGATCATTTGCTCCCAGTCTTCGCTGTCTCCTTCATGCAACGCGCTCAATCCTGCTGCCAGACCTGCATTGTTGATCAGGATATTAATCGTGTTGAAAGGGGGTAATAGAGCATCAAGGGCATTATTCACCTCTTCCTGGTTCCGGACATCAAAGGTAAGTGTCAGCGTCTCTGCACCAAACATTTCTTCTAATTCCGTTTTCAACGCGGACAATCGTTCTTCCCGTCTTCCGGTCAGAATTAAACGGTACCCTTTGCCTGCCAGCAATTTTGCCGTGGCATATCCGATTCCGGAAGTAGCTCCGGTGATTAATACAGTTTGTTTCATCTTAATCATCTCAGTTGATGTTTTGTTAATCTTGCTCACATCATTGGTCTTGCTTTCCCATCTGTTGTGAACGGGTTCTAAAAATAAAAAAAAGCCGGCAATTGGTGAAATTTAACCGCTGTTAATTACTTTTGCTGTTCTATATCAACATTCCTGAGATGAAAGATAGTATTGATAAGAGCTTGTTTTCCATTCATGAAGTTTCCGAGCCGGAAAATCTGGAAGATGTGATCTATGCGTTGATGGTTAATCCCAATCTGTCTACCATTAATTATTTCAATGATTTCAGCGATCCCTTTGTTTTACCTGCGGCACCCGATGGGCAGGATGACGACGAAACCGGAATATTCCAACTGGACGGTTCTGATCAGTTCATGGCAATGACCACGCACGCCTTTCACCACCATCTGGCTGATAATCCTGAGAAAGCTACGGAAATGCTCATTGCCCGTGCTGTTCGCAAAATGATGTGCAGTGGTGCGGTTCCTAAAGTAGCAGGAGCTTTTTTGTATCACATTGATTTTGCAGATCCTCAGGGTCATTTTATCGCATCCGGGGCTAAAAGGGGGCTGGAACATGCCACTCAGCGCTTTAATCTGAAAATCTCAGACCGGAAAATCAGGTTTGATTATTTCAAGGGGCATAGCCCGGTGCCACCAACCATCATCATCAGCATGATGGGCACGGTTGACAATGGTATTCAGATCATAAAACATGATTTTAAAAACAAGGGCAACAACATTTTCCTGATCGGGCGACAGCACAACGACATCAATGCTTCGGAATATCTGGAGTTTTATCATGGCATCACCCATTCTCCGCTGCCTGTATTCCATATTGAAAGTGAAATTGAGATTCATTTGGCATTAAGGGAGTTGCACAGGAGAAATTTATTGAGCAGTGCCAGTCCTGTTGGAAAAGGAGGATTGTTTTTCACCCTTTTGAGAGCGGGTATCCTCAATAATCTCGGATTTGACATCACTACTGATGCAGAAATCCGTAAGGATGCTTTCCTTTTTGGTGAATCCATGGGAAGAGTTTTGGTAGATATCCATCCGGATAAGGAGGATGAGTTTGTCGATTTGCTTTCTGATTTAAAGATACCCTTTTTCATGTTGGGTCATGTAACGAAGGGAGAAATCAGGATAGATGACGTGTCTCTTGGTTTCATCGGAAGAATGAATTCTCCTGCTGAATGATTCCATAAAATGCGGAAGGCTGATTCAAGAACCAATGAACAGATGGCCGGTATGTTCAACAACATTGCCGGAACATACGATTTCCTCAACCATTTCCTTTCTTTAAACAGTGATAAATACTGGCGGAAGAAAGCTGTTTCGATGTTTGGGATCGATGCTCCCGAAACCATTCTTGATTTGGCTTCCGGCACTGGTGATTTTGCCGTGGCTGCCATGAAATTGAATCCCGGATCCATTATTGGAATAGACATCTCTTCTGAAATGTTGGCTGTCGGGACAAAAAAGGTGGAGAAACTAGGATTACAGGGAAAAATTAAGTTTCTCTCTGCCTGTGCGGAAGATCTGCCTTTTGATCCTGACACTTTTTCAGGGGTTATCTCTGCGTTTGGAATCCGGAATTTTTCCGATTTATCCAAAGGACTTCAGGAAGCCTACCGGGTTTTGAAATCCGATGGGGTCATTTTAGTACTTGAGTTTTCCAAGCCAAAATCCTTCCTGCTGAGAAAATTGTATCATTTCTATTTCAGGAATGTTTTGCCCCTGGCTGGTGGTTTGATCTCCGGTGACCGGAAGGCTTATAGTTATCTTCCGGAATCCGTCAGCGTTTTTCCTGAAAGAGAGGAATTTTTGAAGGTTCTGATGAACGCCGGTTTCAGCCAATGTCTTTTTAAACCCTTGTCGGGGGGGATTGCCACTGTTTACCGAGGCATAAAAGTTAACCCGGTGACGCAATAAATCCGGCATATTTCTGTTACTTAATGGTGATTTTGAAAAAGCTTATAGCCATTCCGGTTTTATTCTTCGTCTTTTGTGCAGGCAACCTTTCGGTTGCTCAAAAGATGAAATTGAATCATCTTACCACCTTTGATGATAAAGTGCTTCATTTTGGGTTCACATTAGGGATCAACACCTTTGATTTCGGAATCAGAAATTATCTGCCCATAGGCACAAATCCTCTTTTTAAACCTGAGGTTTGGCAACTGGATCCCAAACAGATTGGCCCAGACGATGTGGTCATGGCAGATGTGTCGGACCCTATTCCCGGGTTTTCGGTGGGGATCATCACCAATCTTAGGCTGACCAATTCGCTTGATCTGCGATTCCTTCCCGGAATGTCGTTCGGGGAAAGAGATCTGACCTATAATATCCCGGTTTTAGATAACTTGTTTGATTACCAGGAAACACGTTATTCTTACTCCATTAAATCCACCTTCATCGATTTACCGTTTCATGTAAAGTATAAAGCCAACCGGATCAATAACGGACGACCTTACATCATGATGGGAACGGCCATGCGTATCGACATTTCCAAAACCGCGACAGAGGATCTTGTAGGCCTTACTCCTATAGGTTATTATGCGGAAATTGGCGCCGGGTGGGATTATTACTTCCAGTTTTTCCGCTTTTCAGTGGAGGCGAAAGCCAGTTTCGGGCTGAATAACCAGTTGGGAAACAATCCCGGTACCGCTGATCAGCGTCATTATTATTCAGATGCCCTACGATCACTTCACTCCAGGATATTTACACTATGCTTCCACTTTGAGTAAGAGAACGGCCTGCTCCCTCCTGCTTGAAATGGTGTTGCCTCCGGAATTCTGATACGATGATGGAAGCGGCTATAGATACGTTCAGTGAATCAGGTTTACTCTTTCCCTTATAAAAGCCGGGAATGGTCAATTTATGGGTCAGTAATGGGGCCAGTTCTTCGTTTATCCCCTTCCCTTCATTACCCAGGACGATTACGCCATTCTCCGGAAGGTTGGCCGAATAAAGGTTTTCTCCTTCCAAAAACGTGCCGAACAGGGGGATGTGTTTATCTTTCAGCTCCTGAAGGAAAGGCGCCAAAGAAAGATAATGTATCCTGACACGGCTGATGGCTCCCATAGTGGCCTGAACCACCTTGGGGTTATAGGTGTCGACTGTTCCCGGAGAGCAGAAAACATCACTGATGCAAAACCAATCGGCCGTTCTCAGCAGCGTCCCGAAGTTGCCGGGATCCTGAATGTCGTCAAGGCATAAGGCCAGGTCATCTGATCCTGTTTCTGCAGGTAAGGGGTACCTGGGAATTTTACACACCGCAAGGCATCCCTGAGGGGTTTTCATCTGACTGATTTTTCCGATCTCTGTTTCCGAAACTTCGGTAATTTCCACGTCCTTACCCGGGCATAATGTTGTAAAATCTTGGGTGAAGTTTGCCGTAGTGTATATGAACTCCACCGCAACAGTGGAATTCAGCAGGTCGGTGATGATTTTTTTTCCTTCCGCCATGAACAGACCGGTTTCCAGCCTCCCTTTTTTGTCGGCCAGGGCAACAATCTCCCTGATTCTGTTCTTTGTGAGCATCGTCAATGTTTTTTTTAAAGATAAACCCAAATATACCGACTTTGCAAAGAACACTTCATTATTTTTGTAAACAGTAAAGAATTCCAGATGGAAAAAGAGCGGAGGATATTTAAATTGGTCAGGGTAATTATCCCTGTACTGATTGCTTTTCTGGCTGGAGCATGTTCGACGCTTAAGTATGTGCCTGAAAATGAATACATTCTAAATGATGTTAAGATTAAGGTGGATCAGCCGGATATTGAGAAGGACAAGCTTTATCTTTTTGTCAGGCAACGCGAAAATACCCGGATTCTAGGCTTTTTAAAGTTTCACTTATGGTTGTATAACCTATCCAAACCCGGAGGTAAAGAAAACTGGCTCAAACGCACCGGAGAACCTCCCCAGGTTTATAATCCTTTTTTGGCAGATCAATCTGCTGAACAGCTTTTGACCTATCTCCACAACAAAGGTTTTTACGATGCAAAGGTGGAAGTAAATTCACGCCTTCGTGATCATTCAAGGAAGATAGACCTCAAATTCCTGATTCAGGCAGGTCCCCAGTTTAAGATCGACCAGGTGAATTACCAGATTGAGGATACAGTCATACGAAACCTGTTCCGGCAGGAGTATGTTCCGGAGCGTTTAAAAACAGGCTCTCCGCTCGATATGGTGTTGTTGGACAATGAAAGGGACAGTATCATTCATTTCTTCAAGAATAAAGGTTATTACCACTTTTCAAAACCTATGTTGTACATCGAAGCGGATACCACTGAAAAGAGGGGAGAGGGTGATCTGACAGTTTTCATACGTCTTCCGGAAGCCAGCAGGAAAGATTCCGGAAGGATCTACCAGCCTTATTCCATTGGCCATTATTACTTTAATATCCTGAAAAGCGGGACTGCGCCTTACGAGTCGGATACCTTTCTCCTTCCAAAACAAACGCTCATATACCCTGAGAATCTCTATTATAAGCCAAATCTATTTTCACGCATGAACAAGATGCTGAAATCTGAACTTTACACTGTAGCTCATGCAGAAAATACCTTTGAGGCCTTAAACAGACTGAAGCAATTCCGGTTTATCAACATCTATTTTCAGGAAAAATCAGCATTTCCGGATTCCTCTGTACTTAATTGTTTTATTGATTTGTCACCTCTGAACAAGCAGGCCGTCTCTTTTGACCTTGAAGGGACCAACACATCGGGTAACCTGGGAATAGCCGGTAACCTGAATTATTCGCATCGAAATTTGTTTCATGGTGCAGAAATACTGAACATGAGGATCAAGGGGGCCATGGAACGACAGCAGGCCATCATGGGGGGGCAATCTCTTGATTTCAACACACGGGAGCTGGGTGTGGAAGCGACTGTTACACTGCCCAGGCTGTTCGGCCCCGGAAGTCTTTTCCCATCCTTTGGTAATATACTACCCAAGACTTTGTTTACCCTTGGTTATAACTTTCAGCGTCGTCCCGATTATACCAGGACCATTTCATCCCTCAAACTGGGCTATGAATGGAAAACCTCCTCATTTGTTCAGCACAGATGGAATCTTCTGGACTTCAACCTGGTGAATCTGTCCAGTTTTGACCCCGGGTTCATCAATTCCATATTTGACTTGTACATAAAGGGGAGCTTTACAGATCACCTAATCCTGGCCAATAACTATACTTACATTTACAACAACCAACCCATCCGTACCAGGGAGAATTATTCCTTTGTACGCTTTTCCGTTGAATCATCGGGTAACCTGTTAAGCCTGCTTTCGGTTTTGACAGGAGCAGAAAAGAAGGTTGTGCAGGATACTACCGGGCTGAAACCACAAAGCTATTATGAGTTGTTTAAGACCCGTTATGCCCAGTATTTAAAGGGTGACATTGAATGGAGGAAAGGCTATTGGCTGAATAAATACAACTCTCTGGTTGGCCGGCTCTTTGCAGGGATAGGTTTTCCCTACGGCAATTTTGATGTGCTTCCCTTTGAGAAAAAGTACTTTACCGGCGGGGCCAACGGCATTAGGGCCTGGCAGGTACGGTCCCTTGGTCCGGGTACCTACAGGGCACCGGAAGGATCTTATCCCAACCAGTCGGGAGATATTAAACTGGAGGGGAATCTTGAGTACCGCTATAAACTGATCAAATTTCTGGAGGGCGCTTTCTTCCTGGATGCCGGGAACGTTTGGGCCGTTAATGAAAAGGACAACCGTAAAGGTGCACAGTTTAAACCCGGAATATTTTTCAAACAACTCGCCATCGGAACAGGAACGGGTTTCCGGTTTGATTTCGACTATTTTATTTTCAGGCTCGATATGGGCATAAAAGTCAGGGATCCGGCACAGGCGGAGCACCATGGATGGATATGGGGAACGCGGAAATTAACGGGTAATGATTTTAACTTATCTTTTGCCATAGGTTATCCATTCTGATGTATTTTTATTGCCTGATTCCATCTTTTTTCTTATATTTGAGGGTTAACAGATTCCCGGACACATGGAAAGAGAGAGATTCAGGCAAATTCTTGATGATTATTTTACATTTACCCGATCGGAAAGGAGGGGCTTGCTGGTATGGTCTGGCCTGCTGCTTGTGGCTGTTTTTTTACGGATCCTGGCGGGGCAAATCCACCTGAGGGATCCTGCCGATCCATCGATGTTTGCCGGTTGGCCGGAATCCCGGGAGCCGGAGTTGGTGAAAGAAAGTGCTCAGGGGAAGCGCATGTTTCTTTTTAACCCCAATACCATCAGTGAGGCTGGTCTTGACAGTCTCGATATCCCCGGTAAAATCATAACCAATCTGAAACGGTACCGGCAGAAGGGAGGCGTTTTCCGGAAGGCGGAAGATATCGGGAGGCTATATGGAATGACCGATTCTCTTTTCAGCCTGGTGATCCCTTATGTCAGGATTGAACCTTTACAGCCATCCCCACCGAAGGAGCGCAGTAACCGGCTACCTTACAGAAAAGGAGAGAGCATTCGGGCAGAGGCACCTGAAGCCTCTTCCGGGCATTCCTTTACAACGCAGGAAGTGGGTGTTGTGGAGCTGAATGTAGCTGATTCGGCCGAACTGGTAAAGTTGCCCGGGATAGGGCCGGTTTTTGCCGGGCGGATTGTAAGGTACCGTGCACTGCTTGGTGGGTTCTTTTCCCTGGATCAGTTGCATGAAGTTTATGGAATGACTCAGGAACGGTTCGATGGGCTGGCAGGCAGGGTGAGGGTGGATGCTTCTCTGGTCGTGCCCGTCAGAATCAATTTTGCAGGCTATAGCCAGCTTAGCCGCCATCCTTACATCCGTGGAAAACTGGCAGGGAGTATTGTCGATTGGAGAAGCGCCAATGGTCCTTTTTCAGACAACACCGTTCTGCTGATGTCGGGGATAGTGGATACCGTTCAATACAGAAAGCTGAATTATTATCTCAGTTGTCAGTGATTTTTATTAACTTTTAACTGATCGGGGGATAAAACATTTAAATATTTGTGTTAAATTTGATAAGCTTTGAATTATTATTAATTTTGCGCCTCATTTCAAAAAACAGTAAAAGGAACAGATATGATTATTATTCCGGTAAAAGAAGGAGAAAACATTGAAAGAGCCTTAAAAAGGTTCAAAAGGAAATTTGAAAAGACAGGCGTGATCAAGGAGTTGAGGGAAAGACAGGTATTCACAAAACCTTCGGTCAAGAGAAGAACCGTTCTGAAGAAGGCAGTTTATATTCAGGGGTTGCAACGTCAGGAAGATTAGTCTGGTGTTTGCGATTCCGGTCCAGAGTGGAGAAATTAACGGATGAACCACCAGGAATCATTTATTCATTACCTGAGGTATGAGAAACGCAGATCGGCTCACACTTCAGTAGCCTACGAGAACGACATCAGCCAGTTTGTTCGCTTCGGTAATGAACAATGTCCCGGATTTGAGTTAATCACTGCCGACAGGAAGATGGTCAGGGAGTGGGTGGTGCACCTGATGGAAAATGGAGTTACACCCAGGACAGTTCACCGTAAAGTTTCTTCGTTGCAGGCATTTTTCAGGTATATGATGAAAATGGAGTTGGTTGTTGCCACTCCTGTGCATGATATACCGCTTCCGAAGATCAGAAAGAAGCTCCCCTGTTTTGTGGAGGAAAAGAGCCTTCATCATTTGCTGGACGACGGATTTTTCGCTCACGATTTCCGGGGAGAACGGGACAGAATGGCCATCGCCCTCTTGTATGGGACCGGGGTCAGGCTGAATGAACTGGTGAATCTCCATACCGGAGATGTTGATCTCAGCCAGTATCAGATAAAGGTAACCGGGAAAAGGAACAAGCAGCGGATCATCCCGTTTTCGAGGAGTCTGAAACCTGAAATAGAACGCTTTCTGCAAATCAGAAATGAAACTTTTCCAGAATCGGGTGATTGTTTTTTGCTGACAGACAAGGGAGAACCCGCTTATGGCAAACTGATCTACAGAATTGTGAAAACATATCTGGCCCTGGTAACCTCACTGGAGAAAAAGAGTCCTCATATATTGCGACACACTTTTGCGACACATTTGTTAAATAAGGGAGCTGACCTGAATGCTGTTAAAGAGCTGCTGGGGCATGCCAACCTGGGAGCAACGGAAATTTATACGCACACCACATTCGAAAAATTGCACAATACATATCAACAAGCCCACCCAAGGGGATAAAAAGGATCAATTATGAACATTAAGGTAAATTCAGTACATTTTACAGCCGACCAGAAACTGGTTGACTTCGTAAACAAGAAAGTTTCCAAAATGGATACTTTCTTTGAAGGGATCATTGCTGCTGAGGTTTTGTTGAAGGTGGAAAAGCCTGAAACTGCCAATAATAAAATTACAGAGATAAAAATTTCCCTTCCGGCTACAGATTACCTCTTTGCCAAAAAGCAGGCCGATACCTTTGAAGAAGCTACAGATTTAGCGGTGGATGCTATACGGAGTCAGCTGAAAAGGCACAAAGAAAAAATTAGATCAAAATAATTTAATATTCACAAATTTGACTTGGTGAATATTGAAAATAGTTATAACTTTGCACGGTTTTTTCAAAGGCATGCGGGAGTAGCTCAGTCGATAGAGCATCAGCCTTCCAAGCTGAGGGTCGCGGGTTTGA
>Ga0105102_10000371_pt1 | contig 13250 bp, 4 predicted proteins | sample PPLLaktember2015_FD_87032 | JGI IMG/M metagenome (GOLD analysis project Ga0105102, IMG submission 87032) | Freshwater sediment microbial communities from Prairie Pothole Lake near Jamestown, North Dakota, USA - PPLs Lake P7 Core (6) Depth... | ecosystem: Environmental > Aquatic > Freshwater >...
AAGGTCTTTGTATCAGTTGATCTTATTGATGTCGACGGTCTTCCAGACATTAAAAAGAATGAATATTATAATTTCTTAAAACCTAGGTCACCGGTTTCAATTGATCCGGTATTCGTGAATGCAGAATATACTTACCTTGGAATCACATCTAAAATCAAGTACAATGTCAATGTTACTAGGTTGACTCAAACTGATATTAAAACCATTGTATCTTCTGCTATCTTGAATTATAGCCAAAGCGACTTGAATAACTTCAATAGAACATTCAGATATTCTAAATTGGTTAGAACTATTGATAATTCACAATCGTCAATTATATCCAACGAAACCGACATCACAGTTATTAAGGTAATCAATCCAGACCTCGGGGTATTTAGAACATTCGACGTTGCCTATAACATACCGCTTGATGTTAAATTTTCTAATGATTTACCATATTCAGTAGAATCGACTGTTGTAGTTTACAACGGCCAGAGGGCGTTAATTAAAGATGATGGTCAAGGTAACATAAACATAATTTCATATTCCGGCGGACAGATATTATCCTCTGTAGGAACCATCGATTATGATACCGGTCTCCTACAATTTTCTAATCTGAAATTGGACAATTATATTGGGTCTGGTATCAAACTTTATGCTACACCAAAGAATAAAGATATTTCGACAATTAACAATGTCATTTTAAATATTGTTGAAAACGATATTTCACTTACTGTAGAACCGATTAGAGCATAAAATGAGAGATATAGAACAAAAAATCTCACCTTTAGTTCAAAATATGTTTCCTTCCTTTTATCGGGAGGAGGGGCAAAATTTCATTACATTTGTTGAGGCATATTATGAATGGTTGGAAAATAACTTCCAACTTTTAGAATTAGAAGATAGTACTAATTTCAATGTCGGTGATAAAGTTACCCAACAAGATGTTACAGGTACTATCATCAGTTATGTAGATAAAGAGATTTTAGTTCAAATCGACGGATTCAATACATTTAAATGTTATAACGTGTGTTCGGAATTAATTCCGATTACATCATCGTCCGGTGGTAATACATTCATTTTAACTGGTGGTTCTACTAAAAGACTTAGCCCACTGTATATGTCTCGCAATCTCTCCAAATTAAGAGACATTGATAAGACATTAGATCTATTCATCGTGAACTTTAAAGAAAAGTATTTAAAGAACATTGAATTTGATACTTTATCCAATAAGCAATTATTGGTTAAAAACTCATTGGATTTATATAGATCAAAGGGTACTGAAAGATCAATCGATCTATTCTTCAGATTAGTTTATGGTGTTAAAGCTGATGTAGATTATCCAGGCGAACGACTATTTACTTTATCGGCAGGCGAGTGGTATAAACCAGTATATCTGGAAGTAACTTCAGAGTCTGTTAGTAGAAACATTGAATTAGTCGGAAAGCAAATAACCGGTGTTATTTCCGGAGCAACCGCGTTTGTTGAAAAATATATTAAGCGTAAAGTTAGTTCTGGGTTTGTTCATCTCCTTTATATTTCAAACATAAAGGGTGAATTTGTAACAAAAGAATTACTTAAGAGTGATGTTGCTTATAATGATTCACCTAAAGTTTTAGGTTCATTAACTTCTGCTTTCGTTACCTTTGGTGGCACTGGATATAAAGTTGGAGACACTGTTATCCTTGGATCTGCTTCAGGTGATAAAGGTCTTGCTACGGTTACCTCAGTTAAAGACATGAACGGCACAGTCGATTTTGAATTAGTGGACAGTGGTTGGGGCTATACTGTAAGTGCCAATAACATTACGCCATATTCAGCAACAGATCGAACTCAGGCATTAGTAACAGATAAACTGTTAACACTATACAATATAGAGACTGGTAATACCATTCAATCCATTTCGGTGGGGAACCCTGGATTTTATTATAGCAATACAGATACGATGCGAATCATATCGCCTACCGTTAATGCTACAGCCAAATTAGTTACCTCAGGCAGCCTCATAACTGAAGTAATTGTCACCGATCCAGGAAGTGGATTTTTCACCACAAACCCAACAATTGAAGTCGTATCTAATACTGGCGGTGTTATAACAGACGGTGGTGCTACGTTCTCGCTTACATTCGACGAACCAAAACAGTATTTCAATTTGTTTGATACAGTTAGTCAAACCAACACATCCGGTACTTTAATTTACTACGCTGATAACGGGGTTATATCTTTAACGTCAATTTCCGGCGAACTTCAGGTTGGTGATGTAATTTATCAAGTAGGCCCTTACGGCGAAAGAGCAAGTGCTAGAATTACTCAAATCATATCGTCTGCGTTATCCGGTGCTGATGTTAAGGTCGATCGCATCAGTGGTATATTCTTAAAAAATCAGACTGTGTATGTACTAAATAAATCAATTACCGCCGAGTTTAAGGACATAAGTTTAGTAGTTGGTGTTTCAAACATCTCTAATTCATATACTCAGTCTACTGATCTATATTTTAAATATTCAGGAACAAAAGCCAAATTTGAAGTTCAATCTACCGGTAATGATGCTCAATATGAGATTGGATCTATTACTAATACGGATACTGCTTATTTAAATACGGATTTATTAAGTGGAAATAATACTCTTGGAATTCCTTTCTTATCACTTCCAATTAATCAACCTGGATATGGATTTCCTAAGTATCCACTTGGCACCGTTAATGATGTAATCTATTCTTCATTACAATATGAACCATTTACATTAGGATCCATTGCAACACTTGCGGATTTAAATCCGGGTGAAAATTATTCCTCGGATCCTAAAACAGTAACGTATCAACCGTATTTGGTTGGAGAAAATCTTAAAGACTATATCATTGAAGTAAAAGATCTTACTAGAGCTATTGCTGTGGATGAACTGATTTTACAACAATATGATGAACAAAGACTTGAACTTACATTAACTACTCGAATTAATCCAAGTATCGGAGAAAAGTTTTATACGACTACCGGTACAGGTGTTGTGGAATCTGTAAATCTATCTGCTAATCAGACTATACTTAAAACAGTAACTGGTACTATGTCGGCTTCGCAAACAGTAATCAGTTACTCTGATGGAGCTTTAAATGCAGTTATTAGCCAAGTTAATAACTTTCAACAAGAAATAGTTGCAAAGGCGATAGTCAAAAGTGCTAATAGCACATCAATTCAGGCCAAAAGAATACAGTATGAAAATCTATTCAAACCAAACTTATTGATCACCGGATCTAGAAGTGGTGCGAGTGCAAACTTAGTTAGTATACAGAGTGATGATTCTTTAAATCCAATCGGATTCAATGGCATAGTAAACCTTGTAGCAGATTCTACCGAAGGTGCTGTAGCATCATTAAATATTACCGATTCTGGTTTCGGGTATCAAGAGAATCAACCATTAGTATTTTCGTCTGAAACAAATGAAAGTATTGGTAATGCCTTAGCCGGAACTGAGGGTATTGGAATTGGTAATGGATATTATAAAACATCAAAGGGTTTCTTAAGTTCATTATCTAAATTACACGACGGTGACTTTTATCAAGAGTACTCATATGAAGTATTCTCCAGAATATCTATTGACAAATATGCGGAAATGTTTAAAAAGGTTATGCACACCGCCGGCACAAGATTCTTTGGCAGTGTTTTAATAGATTCGATAATAGATGCCAACGTAGGTTCTGCAACATCGGCGACTACTATTACAAATGAAACGCCGTTTGTGATTACGGATAGATTTACGATTGATGTCGAGGATAGAACTAATCTTCAGGTAGAAATTAGAGAATAAATAATTTATTTGGGACATAATTACAAATGAGTACATATCAAGTAGCTACGAAGAATTTAGGTATTGTTAATGCAGAAACTTTTATGGATTCTGTATCCAATAATTCTGCGTATTATGTATTTGCAGCAAAGCATGGTTTAAATTCATCCGACGTTATTCCGTCTCCAGCAGATTCAACAACTACCCTTACACAGGCATACAGTGATATGATCTTCGGTAAAAAGATTACCGATACAAATCTATCGATTATGATTAAAAGATACAACTGGGAAAGCAATGTTGTATTTGATATGTACGAAGATTCAGATTCAGATTTAAAAAATAAAAAATATTATGTCTTGGTTGAAGAAGGTGAACTTTATAAAGTTTATAAATGCCTATTCAATAATAACGGTGGTCCATCAATAGTTGAACCATCCGGAACTGATACTGATATTTTAGAAATACCAATCGATGGATACATATGGAAATATATGTATTCTTTCGATCTATTTAATGCTTTGAGATTTGTAACAGATACTCATATACCTGTTGTAGAAGATCTAGCGGTGACACAGGCTGCGGTGCCTGGTTCAATCGATGTTGTTAAAATTAACTATGGTGGTGCTGGGTACAATAATTATACCGTGGGCTCATTTAGAAATGCTAGTGACCTTTCAATCGGTCAGGACTCACGCCAATATGGTCTAGATGAAAGCGCTTCATTAATTGATAACTATTATAAAAACTGTTTAATGAAAATTACCTCTGGCAATGCTATAGGTGAATATAGAACTATCATTGATTATAAAATTGAACAGGGTCGTCGAATTGTAACTTTGGATAATGTATTTAGTGAAGTTATTTCTACAACTGATACATATGAAATCTATCCAAGAGTATATTTTACTGAAGTAAGTGGAAATGTTACCTCGCAGTGTATCGCTAGAGCAATTGTCGGCGGCACTAGTAACACAATAACTCGAATTGAAGTTTTAAATCCTGGTGAAGGATATAGAGCAGCTAAAGCGGAACTTAGACCAGATCAGTCGGTAGGTTTAGATAGCAACTTCTTAGCAGAATTAACTCCAATAATGCCACCTCAAGGTGGACATGGATCTGACGTAAAGAGTGAACTAGGTGGAAACCATGTTGGTATTTCTATCAGTTTCATTGGAGATAATTCTCCACTAACTGTAAGAGGTACTGCAGACTATTCCACTATAGGTATTATAAAAGATCCTCTATATGCAAATGTCAGAATCTATATTGATTCAACTGAAACGGCTGGTCAATTTACTAAGTTCGAAGATGCTTATAAATTTAAACAGATAAAACTTGCAGGGAGTGTTAATTTCAATTCGTCCAATACGATTATATTTAGCACTGACCCAGATACAGTAAGATCACTTAGATCTGGTGATGAAATTCTAATTAAATCAGAATCTCAGAGATTTAAAAGTAAAGTTGATACTATTATAGATCCAACTACATTTACAATTCAAGATCAACCTACACTAGATCAATCCAATGGTTCTCTATATTTAGTTCAGTCACAGTACTTTGGGCAAATTAAAGATATTCAACTAGACTATTTGGACTTGACTAATGTTAACGTCAAGGAATTTAATGATAGTGATTATATCTTAGGCGGGACCTCATTTGCATATTCAAAGCTTGATAGCACAGTAAATGATTATCTTCTAATTAATAATAGAGCCGGTGATTCATTTTCTGGATTCAACCAATTAACTAAATTATATGGCGATTTTACATCTCAAACCGTGTTTCAATTAGATGAAACAGTCACACAAACCCCAGTCACTGAAAATTCATCAACTGGAAAGGTTTACAATTTTGAGAATAATGTAGAAGTGAATAAAGACGTAATTTACCTCAGTAACGTAACAAGTGATTTCTTGACGGTAAGTGAAGGTGGTACCGGTGAAATTGTAGGAAATACATCCTCTTTTGTTTCTCAATATAAATATAATGGAGATTTAATCCCTGATAGTGGCGAGATTCTATATTTAGAAAATGTGAATCCTATTAACAGGTCGACAACACGTTCTGAAACGATTAAACTAATATTGAGATTCTAGGAGTTTTACTTTAAATGACTATTCAAACTGATCTAAGTGTATCACCTTATTTTGATGATTATCAAGAAAATAAGGATTTTTACAAGATCTTATTCCAACCTGGAGTCTCCGTTCAAGTCCGTGAGTTAAATCAGCTTCAGAGTATTTTACAGAAGCAGATTGAGCGCTTTGGTGACAACATCTTCAGACAAGGTACTATCATCAGTGGGTGTAATATTACACTTCACAACAATATCCAGTATGTGAAGATTAAAGATCTTGAAACTAATTCTTCTGCAGTTGATGTTGCCAAGTATGCCGATTATAGAATTAAGAATCAATTAGAAAAACCACTAGAAGCAACTATTATTACTAGTGAGTCTGGATTCGAATCAAGAGACCCAGATTTAAATACACTATATGTGCGTTATATAAATCATGGGTTTGGCACAGGTGATGCAGTTGGTGTTTCTGTTTTTTCACCCAATGAAATGTTGACAGTTTATGATCCAGATTTCCCAATTGAAAAAGTTAGTGTTGTAAATCAATCATCTGGTTTCATTAGAACTGATAGAGTAGTATTTACTAGCGCAATTGCGATTCAAAATACAACTGGTGGTACTGGATTTGCTAATAACTTTTTCCTAAATGATATCATCACGAACGATTCTGCCAACCTTCAGATTATCGCTGTACCAGATACAACTACTAGATCTGACGCAGTGATTCTTAGAGTAAAACCTATTGCGGATGATCTAAAGAATAGAGATCAATCTGTTTGGACTGTATATAAAAATGATAATATAAGATCATTTGACGCAACTCCATCTGATATCGGTGTAATTATCGATATTATTGGTTCTGGTGCTGAGGGTGTCGTTTCAACTACTTCACTTGGTGCAGTTGAAGATATTGTTATAACGAATAAGGGTTCTGGATACTACATACTTCCAGAAGTAAGTATTGCGTCTGAAACCGCTTCGATTGGTCAGATCAATCAATTTAGCAGCACGTCACAAAATTATCTTACCAATATTACTGTAGCTAATGCTTTGACATCACCGATAGGTAATGCATATGCAGTAAGTGTTGGTGAAGGTGTAATTTACCAAAAAGGATATTTCTCAAGAGTTGATGAACAACTTACTGTAGTAGAGAAATATAACAACCAACCAGATCTTAAGGTCGTAGGATTCCAAACAGAAGAATCAGTTATAACAACGGCTGACGATAATTCATTGTTTGATAATGCTACTGGTGCTCCAAACGTTACAGCACCTGGGGCCAATCGACTAAGATTAACTCCAAAACTTACATCACTTACTAAGTCTGAAGCAGATTTAAGAGAAGACTTCCTCTATATCGTGGAATTCTCTGATGGTAATCCATACAAACAGAATCGCCAGACAGACTATAATATTATCGGTGATTATATTTCCGATCGAATCTATCAAGAATCCGGAAATTATGTTCTAGATGAATTCTTGCTTTCAACCAAATCACCAACCGCATTTTCAGATGAAGCAACTAAGTTTGATGTGGTTGTCGATCCAGGTTCCGCATATATTAATGGTAAAAAGGTAGAAACCGTAGAATATTCTAAGGTCTCTGTAGATAAAGCTACTGATACCTTTACTGCTGAAGATGCTAAAATCTCTATGAATTTTGGCAACTACGTTTTAGTGAATAACCTCGGCGGTTTGTTTAACTTCAAAATCGGTGATACTGTTTCTCTGCACCCAACTGCGGGTTCTTATATAACCTCTGGGGCTGGTATTGTACCAGCATTAGCAGGGTTAGGTACATCAATTGGAACGGCAAGAATAAGATCTCTAGTACTAGACGAAGGTGTTGCTGGAACTAATGAAGCAACCTATAAAATGTATCTATTTGATATCATAATGGGTTCGGGTAAAAACTTTGCTGATACAAAATCTATTTTCTATGATGGTGCCGGAACATTAAATGGTATTGCCGATACAGTATTAGATGGTGGCAAAGCGGTCCTTAGAGATACCAATCTTTCTACGTTAGTTTATTCTGCGGGATTCCCTGCTATTGCTAATGTATCAAATGTTTCTTATATTTACAGAACACACAATGAAGCATTAACATGGAATTCAGATGGTACCATCTCTATTAACCTACCATCAGTAGGACCGGAAACTTTCCCATACACGGGAACACTTTCTAGCGGACAAGAAAAAGATATCATTGTTGTTCCTTTAGCAAACTCAGTTTCAGCAACGACAATGTCTGGGTCTATCAACTCTACATCCACTTCTACTACAATTGTGGGTGCTTCCACAGCGTTTGTTGCACAACTTAGAACAGGCGATTTTATTAGAGTCGGTGGTAATGTTGTAGGCCAAGTAAAAACTATTGCAAACAATACAACATTAACTTTATTCCAAAATTCAGCAACAACCGGAACTTTACAGTCATATGAAAAGTTCAATCCTGCTTATGTGCCGATTTCACTTGATGCATCCAATAGAACAATCGAAGTAGATCCTACAGGAAAAACTATGACGATCTCATTGGGAGCTATTAATTCCGCATTGAATGAATCTGTTTATGTTGCTTACAACGTGCGTTCTGGTACCTCAACTCCTGTTGCCAAAACAGTTAATAGAAATAAGTATGTAAGATTAAGATTATCCGACGCAGTTGGATCAAACACTGGCCCGTGGTCGGTTGGTGTTTCAGATGTATTCAGATTAGATTCAGTTAGACTTGGTGCTAATGCAACATTCACTGAAGCACAAGGTACTGATGTAACTCAATATTTCTATATTGATCATAATCAAACTGAAGATTTTTATGATATTTCATATCTATATCTCAAGCCAAATGCTCCATTGTCGATCAATGCTGCGTCTGATTTTCTTCTGGTTAAATTTGACTATTTCACGCACGGCGGTGACGGATTAAAGGTCCCTGGTGGATCTGGAACTTACAACATCGACGATACACTAAGTCTAGTAAGTTCTTCGACATCTATTAATACTCTAGAGATTCCTGAAGTATATGGTGCGACTGGGAATTACTATGACCTAAGAGATAACTTTGATCTTCGACCAGTAGTTTCAGCAACTGCAACACCAAGTATTGCTGCTGTATCTGCTCCAATTAACCCAACTGAAGTTCCAGCAACTAAGTTTACGTCAAACATCAAGAAATTCCCTGCTCCTGATTCTGAATTATCAGCAACAATTACGTTCTATCAAGGAAGAACTGATAGAGTTATTATTGATGAAACTAATTCAATTACATCATTGAAGGGAACTCCTGGAACTTATGCAGAACCAGATGCACCAAGTAATGCTCTGACTATCAATATGCTTAAGATTCCGCCGTATCCTTCAATTCCATATGTTCTCTCCGCAGATACAATTGCGTTTGCTGATACTAAAATCGCAAATGAAAAGTACTCTACTAAGAGATTAAACGATTATAGAATTGATGCACCGCTTGATGCAGGCGACAGAACCATGTTACAACCTCGTGGTTACACGATGCAAGACATTGGGCAACTTGAGCGCAGAATTTCTACTCTTGAATATTATACATCATTAAGTCTCACTGAAACTTTGGCTCAAAAGAGATCAATTCCAGGATTTGATGGCTTAGACAGATTTAAGTTTGGATTCTTTGTGGATGGATTCGAGGATTATAAGTATGCGGATCTTTCCAACCCAGGTTATTCTGCTGCGATCATTGACGGATATTTAAGTCCGAAGGTCTCTGAATATAACATTAATCTTGAACAGGTTGGTGGGGCTACTTCTACTATACTTCCATATAATGAAGTTAACTTTATATCTCAGACTAGAGCGACAGACGGTCCACTTGTTGCAGATACGGTTCAGACTGCTACACAGGTCATTGTTTCAGTTAATCAGGCTCAAAGATCCTTCGCTACCTCTGATGCTGGAACTGTATATGAAGAATTCTTCTATACTATGAGTTCTAAAACAGGTCCTGTAGAGTTTTATATTAACTCAAGAGACAACAATATCGGTGCTGCGATTTACCAAAGCTCTTCACCTGATGGTCCGTGGACACAAGCATTGTTGACTTCTGGAACTGGTGCCGCTGCAATTACAAGTGCAGACATCAACCTGAAGCAATTGAGGTTGAATAGCAATAGAAAAATTGAGCATCCAGGTAGTTTACGTTGGAAGTCATATGGTCCTGCCGAAATCGCGGGACCTTCTGGTAGATTCTTAGAAGATCAATTTAAAATGCTTTGGACTCATAATCCAGATAATGGATTATATTACAAAATCAGAATCTATAAGGGTCGTCGCCACGGTGGTTTCTTACAAAGTGGAAAGGCTGGATCTTATGAGTATAAATTATTCTATCCAACAGATACTGAAGTAAATCTGTATAAGAAACTTCCAACCAAGAACTTTGATCTATCATATATTGGACAAATCTATGGTGGTGATCTTACCTTTAACGGAATAAATTTTAATTTACTATAAAAGGAATACAGCGTGTATTTTGGACTACCATATTTTAATCTAGACTATTCATTACGATATGCAACGGATATGGCATCTAGCTCGACGAGTGACGATAGCGTACCTGTTGCATATCCAGTGGGCCCCGCATTGTATTCTAAGTTTATTGCTTCTGAACAAGCTTTCAACCTCGTAGCATCAGGATTAAAACCAAACACTCCACATAAAGTTTTCTTTAACGATGTGGATGTTACTAATCTTTGTAAGCAACAGGGTGAAACACTTGGATCAGGACTATCGAGTGGTGGAGTTACAAGTCCACGTCCATTCTTTTGGTCAACCAATGCTAACTACAGTGGTAAATTAAGCTTTACATTCTTTTATGCTCCTAGCTTATATCCAGGATCTCCATTTGAAAAGGCTGCTATCCAAGCATCCAAACTTGGAAGCCCAAAAGTATTAACTATCAGAAATGATGATGGTACCTCAAGTGCCAAGATTATTCTTTCCATTCCTGCATATGCTAAAGCTGAACCAGAAGTTACCATTAAGAAAACACCCAGCATAGATAATGTAGCATCAAAACTGAGTGTAATTCAAAATGCGAAATCCTCAGGTGAAACTTATGTCACCATGGAAAATTACAGTTTAGTTCAGACATTTTATGCGGATCCTGAAATTGTAAATAAGTCAAGTGATGTGACATTAACATCAATAGACCTATACTTTAAATTCAAGCCTGATAGTGTTAAGAACGTTTCTGGTGATGCAGCTCCAGGTGTGGCTATTGCTGTATGTGAAGTAGAGAATAATATTCCTATTTTAACTAAAACATACCCAGCATCAATCGCAAGAAAAGAATACGATAGCATCTTTACATATGCCGATTCATCAACTCCGGTAACATTTAGTTTTCCTTTACCACTAAAATTAACTACCGGTAAGTTTTATGGTATTGTGGTCCTATATGAAGATCCAGCTTATGAGCTTTGGGTTAACAAGACTGGTGACAGATTAGTAGGAACAAATACATCATCTCCTGGTGTGAATACAATTAAAGATGGTAAATTATATTTTAGAAACAATTCGAATGTATTTAATGATACGATTGATACTGATCTAAAGTTCAATATTAGATGTGCCAAATTTATTGATACTAACGAATTAAAGACATTTGTCAACAAGGATTATGAATTCCTCACTATTAATAGTAAGGTTGGTAATTTCCTTGGTGGTGAATATGTTTATAAAAATAAAGCGACTGAGGCCGGTGTGGTTGCAGTGACAGCTGGAACACCATTCATCAGCGGTGTGGGTACAAATTTCACTTATTCTGAAGATGATAGTATTGTTATTTTGGGTGCCGGCACTGATAAAGAAGTTATTACAATCGGTCAGGTTGTAAATACTACATATCTGATTGCTACATCTCCCCTGCCATTTTCCAATACATCAGCGTCATTTCTTTATACACCAACAGCAAAGGTTGTTTATAAAGACGAATTGGCCAATAAAATGTATCTTGTAGATTCTACAGCCAATACAGTTACAGTCGGTAAATTTGAATCTAATGATACCATTATCGGTATTGATTCTAATTCTACTGCAAATGTTGTATCGGTTGATGCAATTTCGGTTGACAGACTAAAAATTAAAGCTAATGTAAATGCGCCTTCCGGGTCCAAATTAACAGCTACTCTTAAGTTTACATCATTCGATGGAACCAATTATACATTCTCAGACAGTAATGTAGAACCAGTTAAGATTAATGATGTATTTACGCATAACATCAAAAGTTATGACGGATACATTTTATCTAGATCACTGGAATTGGACACACCTACATTATATACCGATTCTAACTTATTAGTCAACAGAAAATCTTTAAAAGCTGAATTACTTTATACAGTAAATAATAATAATAAATTCAGTTCACCATCAATTGTCGATGGTATTTTTGATGTTTTCACACTTGAAAATAAGTGTTCAAACACATATCAAGTTTCCACAGGCGGTGTTCTTCTTGATACTGAAGTATCCGGAAACGGTATTGCAACATCACGACATATTACTACTAAGGTGAAGTTTGATACAGATAGATATGCCGAAGATCTCAAAGTCTATATGGTTGCATACAGACCGGTTGGAACTGATATTAAAGTTTATGCAAGACTTTATAATTCAGCGGATCCAGAAGCATTCGATGATAAGGTTTGGACTCCACTTGAGTATACCATAAATGCCAATAAGTTCAGCTCTACAGAAGATGAAAAGAACTTCTATGAATATGAATTGGGCATCCCACAATATAGCCCATCAGCGGCAGTGCTTCCGGGTACATTCACATCAACGAATGCTAGTGCGGTAATTACATATAACGGTCCTAATGCTACGCCCGGTAACACACCAAATAACTTCGTGGCGGCGAATGATGTAATTAAACTATACAGTCCAATCTTCCCTCAGAATCACATTATAGCTGTTGTACAATCTGCTAATTCTACTTCAATCACATTAAGGTCGCCTATTACTAACGCGAATGTTGTTGGTGACGGATTCCTTGTTGATACACTCAAATACGACAATATGGCTTTCAATAATAAAGCTAATGATAATGTTGTTCGGTACTATAATAATGCAAGGGCTGAATTTGATACATTCGACACAATGCAAATTAAAATTGTATTCCTTGCGGATAAAACATACTTGGTACCTAAGATTGATCAACTCCAAGTTATCGGGGTTTCTGCATAATGTTTGTCAAAGACTCTTGTGGGCTTATAATAAATAAAGATGACGCTTATTATAAGTCCGTATTAGTACGACGACAGCAAAAAAGAAAAACAGAACAACTAGAAGACCAAGTGACGCAATTATCGGACGAATTAAAAGAAATTAAATCTTTGCTTAAAGATGTATTAAACGGAAAGAATCATG
>Ga0105102_10000374_pt1 | contig 13215 bp, 12 predicted proteins | sample PPLLaktember2015_FD_87032 | JGI IMG/M metagenome (GOLD analysis project Ga0105102, IMG submission 87032) | Freshwater sediment microbial communities from Prairie Pothole Lake near Jamestown, North Dakota, USA - PPLs Lake P7 Core (6) Depth... | ecosystem: Environmental > Aquatic > Freshwater >...
CAGGTCTTAGAGCAAGGCGCAAGCCGATGAAAAAGCGCAGCATACACGGGAGTATGTGAGCATTTTGAAGAGGCTTGCAACACAGCTTTCAGGCCTCAGACGGGGTTTTGAAATGGCTTCTAAAGTCTTTCAACCGATGGAGCGTTCATGCCCTTCCCAGAATTTTTTCTTGACGTCCTTGCGGAGAATTTTTCCAACCGGAGTGGTCGGAATCGACTTCCAAAATTCAATCGCCTTGGGACATTTGTACCCGCTCAATTTTTTCTTGCAAAAACCGATCAGATCTTCTTCGGTTGCGGACTGATCCGGTTTTAATACAACCACGGCCTGGACACGTTCACCCCATTTCTTATCGGGCGCCGACACCACGGCCGCCATGGAGACTGCGGGATGCTCGTAAAGAATATCTTCGACTTCTTTTGGATAGACGTTTTCGCCGCCTGTGACAATCATGTCAGCCTTGCGGTCCACAAGATAAATATACCCGTCTTTGTCCATATATCCCATATCGCCTGAGTGATACCAGCCTCCCCGCAGGGTCTTTTGCGTCAATTCAGGGTTTTTCCAGTATCCCATCATGACGTGTTTCCCCCGGACTGCAATTTCCCCGATTTCGCCGTTTTTTACCGGCCGGTCGTTTTCATCAAGAATTTCAACCCGGGCGCAATATGTAGCTTTACCGGCGCTCGATAAAAGTTTCGATTTTTCTCCGTCGAGGAAATGATCGCGTTCATGCAGTTGACTAACGCCCAGGGCTTCGGTCATGCCATATCCCTGAGAGAACTTGTTCCCGAATTTCTTTATGCACTGCTTCAGCAGTTCAACCGGCATTGGACTTCCGGCATAGGTGATGGACCGCAGGCTGGACAGATCATAGGCGTCAACGTTGGCGAACTGGAGCAGCCAGCCATAGAGTGTGGGAACGGCGTTTATATGTGTGCACTTTTCATCGGCTATGAGTTTTAAAATGCCGTTTAAATCGGGTTTCCGGTTAATCGCCACTTTTCCGCCGACCATCAGGACGGATAGCGCCGGCCAGAAAGAGACGTGAAAAAGAGGCAGAACAAAGCATGTGGCATCATCTCTTGTAAATCCCATCGTAATGGTTGCCGACAATATGGCGGTCATGAGATTCCGGTGGGACATCATCACTCCTTTGGGCAGGCCGGTGGTTCCTCCCGTGTACATGAGAACCGCCATATCATCCTCATCCACTTCCACATCCGGCTCAATTTCCGATGCGTCTGCGATCATATCTTCATAATTGATGAGGCCTTGAACCTTATTGTCGTAAGCGATCCACGCGTTGATTTTCTCAAGCCGTTTTCTCATCTTTTGCATCCGCTCCTCATATCCGTCTCCCGCAAATAAACAGGAGGCTTCGCAGTCCTTCACAATGTGAATGATCTCATCGTCAGAGAGCCTGTAGTTAAGAGGAATAAAAGTCATACCCGATTTGGCGGCGGCAAAATAGGTTTCGAGATATTTGTGGGTATTCTCCGCCAGCGCCGCAATGCGATCGCCTTTTTTGAATCCCATCTTCGACAAAGCGTCGGCAAGGCTGTTGACCCGGCGGTTCAATTCATCATAGGAAAACCTTTTTTCTTCAAAAACAACGGCTTCCTTATCCGGAAAAATTAAAGCGCTTTTTCTTGGGATGTCGCCTAATGTATACATATTCTTCTCCTGTTATCGATGTGAAAGCTCAAAGTTGCCACGGCTGAAAAATCACGCCCAGGACTTCGGAAGTCCCTGGAACTGCATCAGCATATTTTTGCTCATTTCGTTGGATATAGGGGAAAACTGAAGCTGGTAAGCATCCCTCAGGTATCGCTGCATCGGGTACTCACTGCATATCCCGTATCCTCCCAGAATCTCCGCGCCGAAACGACCCGCATGAAGCGCCCCTTCCGAAGCTATAAGCTTGGCCATGGTAGCCTCGAGATGATACGGCTTGCCGTGATCACAAAGCCAGGCGGCCTTGTAGGTTACATTTCTGGAGTTTTCCAGATTGATATACATATCCGCCAGATAATGCTGAAGAATCTGGAACCGACTGATGGGCCCGCCGAAGGCGTGTCGTTGCTGGGCATAAGCAAAAGCGTCTTCATATGCCGCCGCTATAAGACCGACCCCCATAATCGCGCACGCGATGCGTTCGGGATTGAGAACAGTAAGCATTTCGTACCAGCCGTTTCCTTTTGTCCCCAGAATATTTTCATGGGGTATCTCCACATTTGAAAAAGTTATACCGACCGAATCGCAGTGATGGCAGCTGATTTTCGGGATTCTGGTAATGGTTATTCCTTTGCTTTTCGACGGGATCAGAAAAACGGAAAGAGACTTTGAAGGCTTGGCGTCCGTCTCCGTTTTGCAGATTGTAATCATGTAATCAGATGCATGGGCGGCGGTGATAAACACTTTTTCGCCGTTGATGACCCACCTGTCCTCTTTTTCTTGGGCAAATGTCGATATCGCTCCAAGAATATCGGTTCCTCCGGCTGGCTCCGTAAGAGCCATACAGGTTTTCATTTTGCCCTCGCCGATTAGCGGAAGATATTTGTCCTTCTGCTCTTTGGTTCCAAGTTCCGCAATAAAGCGCGTTCCAAAACCCGATGTTGTGCCCACGGCAAGCGCTACCGACATCGAAGCCTTGCATATCTCCTCGAAAACAACCATCTGATCAACAAAGCCAAGACCGTCCCCTCCGTATTCTTCCGGAAGAGCCGCCTTAAAAAACCCGATATCGATAAATTTCTGCCATAGCTCGTCCGGTGGGAAATCGACATTTTCATCCATCCACTGAACATACTCCTTGCTCAATTCTTTTTTGCAGAAATACCTTATTTCCTTTCTAATCATCTCCTGTTCTTTGGTTAAGCTGAAATCCATGATTTTTCTCCTTATTCTTTCCTCAGGCCTAAACTTCTTCAGCCTTCTGCCTTTTATTTTCGATCAGACCGGATATTGCTTTGCTTCTGCTGAGCCGTTAGTTGATCAGGCCGGGCCCTGAACTGATCCATGACAGCCTGGATGTCCGGCGAATAGGTCAGCCACTGGATACCGTTTCGCTCCACCGCCAGAGCGGTCTCGATATCGCATCCGTCCACCGACCGGGCCATGATTTCCTTTCCCATCCGAAGGGCGATCGGTTTTTTGGAGGCGATATTGTTGACCACTTCCTCAAATTTGACTTCAAACTCATCATCGCCAAACACCCTTGTGAGCAGCCCCATCTCATACATCTCTTTGGCCGTATAATCCTTCCGGCCGGAAAAAATAATTTCCCGGGCGCGAAAGATCGGCATGCTTCTGGGCAGCCTAGCGGTTCCCCCCCATCCGGGCAGTACGCCCATGTTGATTTCCGTGGTGCCCATTTTTGCCGAAGCTTTGGCATACAGAAGATCACAGGCAAGAGCTAGTTCAAGCCCGCCGGCCAGACAATGGCCGTTGATTTTGCAAATAACGACTTTTTCACAGCTTCCGATAGCCCTCTGCACATCGAGCCCGTCGTGTGACAACCAGTTGAGGCTGTTCTGGTGCTCAGCAAGAGACGGAAAGATATCCAGATCACCGCCGGTGCAGAAGGCTTTACCGGATCCGGTCAATACGACAACGCCTACAGTGGGAATGTCTCTCACCCTGCGGAAGGCATTGATGAGTTCGGCTGCCATGCGACGGTTTATGGCATTGTATTTATCCGGACGGTTCAGGGTGATAGTGCATACGGCGTTGTTTTTCCCTCCGGTTTCATACCGGATAGTCTGGTAATCTTCGGGTTTCAAGCCGGTTTCAGACTCCGGAGCCTTTGTTTCGGTTTCTTCCTGATCGGATGTTTTGATCCGCAAAGATGCATTCATGGGCTGAAACACAGGCAACGAACAATCCTGCGATATTTCTTTAAACACAACTTCAACGTTCATGCCGATGGCAACGTTTTCCGGTTTGCAATTGACAATCCGGGTGGTCATGCGGATGCCCTCGTCTAAATCCACCATTGCAATGACATAGGGAAGGTCGCCCATGAACTTCGGCTCCACCATGTCCAACATTACAGTATAGGTATATACGTTGGCTTTGCCGGAGGATTCTACCCAGCTCAGATTCTCAGACCAGCATTCCGGGCAGACTTTTTTCGGGAAAAATATGTTGCTGCTGCAGTCGTTGCAGTGTTGCACCAATAATTTGCCCTTCCTGGTAGCTTTCCAGAATTCCTCTGTCCAGGGCTGTATGACGGGTGTCGGTTTTTGAGTGTCCATTATATGTCCCTCCCCCACACGGTTGCGATGAAATTCATGCCTGATCCGCCTGACGTATTTTGAAATACGTATTTGGCGTCCGGCACCTGCCTTGCTCCGGCCTTCCCCATGAGCTGACGCGCGGTTTCGATGTATGTTGCTGTGCTTACGCCGGAACCGGTATGACCGCGGCCTATGGCGTCGCCGATTGTTGACCAGGGCATCCTGCCGCCGGGCCATGTTTGGCCTTCCATAAACATTTTGCCCGCCTCGCCTTGATTGCACAGGCCAACGCTTTCCATGAACATGGGATGACCGACAGGATAGGCCAAATACAAATTCCAGATGTCAATATCGTCTTTTGAAACTCCGGCTTCGGACAGGGCTTCACGTGTGGCATCCCGGAAACCGGCGGTGACTTTGTCGTTGCTCCGGGTGGTTGTAAATGCGCTGAAATATCGCGAACTCTCACTCAGCTTAAACGCCGCCGGAACTCCCATCTTTTTCGCGGTTTCGGCAGAGGTGACGACCATGGCGCCGCCGCCGTCCGCCAGAACATTGCATTCCCTTTTATGAAGCGGGGACGACACCATGCTTGATGACAGCACTTTTTCAACAGTCGGTACCTCTTTGCCGTAAAAAATGGAGTTGGGATCCTGGGCCGCCCATTTCCGCATGGAGACCACCACCGACGCCATTTCTTCTTCGGTAGTCCCGGACTCATACATGTACCGCCGTGTCATCATGGCTATAATGCCGTTGTATGTTGTTCCGTAAGGGTATTCCCACTGCAGATCGATGCCGGCCTTGGCAAAAAAGTTGATCAGATCCGGCACTGGAATTGTGGAATGAACTGTGACATGGGGAATAAGGACGATTTTTGCCTGGCCGCTTCCAATATATTGCTCAGCCAGCCTCAGGCAGTTGGATGTGGATGCCCCGCCGGCATTGCAGATGCAGACATCCTTGCACCCCTTAAGGCCAAGTTCTTCCGGTATTTTTCCGAAGGATATCTCAGCGATCAGCTGAGGCTGGGCCTGGGGCGCTACGGTAATTACGCCTTCCACGTCATTTTTGTTTATTCCAGCATTCCTCACAGCCTCCATGCATGTTTCATAAATTATGTCCCACTGAGACCGGTGCGGATATGTACCAGTTGGAACTTCTCCAATCCCGATTATTGCAAGGTTTTTTCCACCCATTTGCGCCTCCAGCTTAATAAAAATGATATAATTATTGCTTGACAGGTATAAACAGCTTTGCTAAATCTATAGATAATGACTATTCATTACTGTAGCTAATCTATAGAAAACATGATGTCAATATTAAAGAGCAAAAATAAATTAAATCGGCTGAATCTAAATAATATATTAATATATTTAAATATATTGAGTTATAGAAATCTATTTCATTTGCAGATAACGTCAGGATATGAAATAAACATTTTCAAATCTATAGAGTTTAAGTCTATAGTTAAAAGAAAAAGGGCTTGAAAATGAGAATAAAAGAATTGGAAGAGCTTTCAGGAGTGCCGAGGACAACCATTCATTTTTACCTCCGGCAGGGCATTCTGCATCCGCCTCATAAAACTGGACGGACAATGGCATATTATGATGACAGCCATATTCAACGGCTTAAGGAGATTAATCAGTTTAAAAAGGGTTCCCGCGTTCCGGTATCGTTTCTGAAAGAGCATATGACACAAACGCAAATTTCCCCTGAATCGGACGGTTCAGAATACGATATCAGAAGGACTGTAACCACCAACAAAGAGAAGGAATTAAAGCGTCAGGAAATTATCAGGCAGGCAATACAGATATTCAGCCAGAAAGGTTACCACCAAACAAAGATCGTCGATATTACAAGTTCTCTGAGAATTTCCACAGGCACTTTCTATCTCTATTATCAGAACAAGCGCGATTTGTTCATCGAAGTTATTGACAGCATATTCCGCAATATTGTCGGTGAAGCCGCTGTTGCCATTAAGGGGGAGAATGACTTTATAGAGCGTTTGAAAATAAGAGGAAGGGTTTTTTACAAGAATTATTCCAAATACAGCGAGATATTAAACCAGCTGAGGGCCGAGCTTGCAAGTGAAGAAAAATGGCCAGCTGAGAAAATCAAAAAAATTTATCATGGATTGACAAAGCCGGTGGTCCGCGAGATTGAAGCGGCTGTCAAGGAAGGGCTTATTCGTGAAATCGATCCCGACCTTTTGGCATATGCGCTGACAGGCCTGATTGAAATTATGTCTTTGCGCCTTTCTTTGGATCACAAATATAATCTTGAAAACATCATGGATTTTATTGCGGATCTGACAATAAACCGGATGCTGCCGGATGATAAGGAAATTAAACAGGCAAATCGTATACCGTTATTTAAAGCCTGATACTGAAACTAAGGGATAGATATTGACCTGTTGCGCCCCTGATTTTTGGCTTCATAAAGAGCCTTGTCGACCCTGCTGAAAAGGCTCTCCTCACTTTCCAGCTCCCTGTACTGGGCGACACCAAGGCTTATTGTCGCATTAATCTCTCTGCCTTCATAAAGAGCCGGTATATTGCCGACAGCCATCCTTATCTTCTCCGCTATATCTAAAGCTTTGTTTATATCGCATTGTTTCAACAGTATTAAAAACTCTTCACCACCCCAGCGGCAGATTACATCGGAGGATCTGAAACAGCTGTTGGCAATTTTCGTAATGATCCCAAGAACCGCGTCACCGGCGCTATGCCCGAATCTGTCGTTGGTCTCCTTGAAATGATCGATATCAAACATTATCAGAGAGATATCCGTTTTATTTCGAACGGCATCCTTCAACGTCTGTCCGATGATAATGTCAAAAGCCCGCCGGTTATAAGCTCCGGTAAGAGAATCGGTCGATGCCATGTCCTCCAGTTTTTCCTGATAAACCGAGATTGTCATGTTCGTTAAAATAAGAATTATTACCGAGATAACGGCGCTGATTGATAGATTGACAAACAGAGTATAGAGAATCTGCCTTGTGGCTGCTTCTTCAGTCTGTTCCACAAAGAGATACCATCCGAATTCAGGAATAAACCTTGAATGCAGATGAATCGTTTTATTGTTATTGATATATTTAATGGATACTGCATCCCTGGATAACATCCTGTTCATAATATCGGGCATCATTCCCGATATATCTGTTATATTTTTAATATGTTCAGGAAAACCGGATCCATGAAGTTTGATATCACCATCTTTGTCCGTAAAATATATCCGCCGGTTATATTTATGCTGATAAGTTTCAATAAGCCTTTTAACCGCTCCTACCGCAAGCCCCACTCCGGTTGCTCCTATATATTTTCCATCATAGTCGAATATCCGATAATTGATGAAAATGGTCATGGTGTCTTTGTTTGCCATGTCGGGATCTATATTTATCTCATAATCCTGTATCATCTCCCTGACACGATAGTACCATCTATCCCGGTCTTCTTCAGGACTTACCTTTTTCAATATGCCGTCGGCATAATAATAATTCCCAGTTCTTTCCGATACAAGGAAGCTGGTATAGGTATTATATTTTGTTTTAATCTCTTTAAGATATCTCGTTATTTTGCTAATATCCTGCTCTCCCCTGATCACCCAGTCCCGCAGAAAAGTATCAGTTGCCATAAGCGAAGAGATAAAAACAGGGCTTAGCAAATCACGCTGGATCTCTGAATATATATTGTCTCCTGTCAACGGAAGTTCATTTTGGGTTATCTGAAAACGTAATGATGCTCTTGAAACGAAAAAGCTTGCCAGGCTGGTTATCAAAAAACCTGTGATCAGAAGCAGGCTGACTATTAAGACAAGCCGGTTTTTTTGCGATTTCATATAATCTCCGCGCTCTTAATGATTTAATTTTTGATATTTTTTGCAATATAATGAATAAGTGCGACTCTTTCAAGCCCAAACAGGCAAAATACTCAACATGTTTTGACATGAAAGGCGTTTTATGATATCCGTTCTCAAGTTTATTATAAACAATCGGGAGTATCGTGGAAACGAATAAGATTACAAACAAGTCGGTCAGCCAGCTGGTTGACCTGTCTGATCATAAAAAAGTTTTTGAAGAAGTTGAAATTGTTACACGGTCGATTTTTCCTTCTTTTGATTTTCAATATGTTTCAAGAGCCTTTTGGGATGTTGAAACCCTTTTTAACGGTGAATATCCCGGATACAGGGCCTGCAATACTGAATACCATGATATCAGACATACCCATCAGGTTCTTCTGGCAATGCTGCGCCTGATGCACGGAGCATTTTTATCGGGTATCAGGTTCAGCGAGAAGGAGATCAATATAGCACTGATAGGCGCTCTTATGCATGATACCGGCTATATCCAGAAGTCATCTGATGATACCGGTACAGGAGCCAAATATACTCTGATTCACATTCAACGCAGCATAGGCTTCATTAAAAACTATTTTGCCGGCAACGCATACTTGGAAAATTCAACTCCCGACTTTACCGACATTCTGAACTGTACCGGCCTTACGACAAAGACCTCAATAATCAAATTTTCCTCATCAAATATCGGCCTCCTTGGCAATATGCTGGGTACAGCCGATTTGCTGGGGCAGATGTCCGACCGTTTATATCTCGAAAAGCTCCTGTTTCTTTATATCGAATTTAATGAAGCCGGAGTCAAAGGATTCACAAGCGAGCTTAATCTGCTGGAAAAGACAATCGGGTTCTATGAAATGACCAAAAAACGTTTCGTTGATGAACTCGGGGGCGTCAATAAATATGCCGTTCATCACTTTCGCGAAAGATGGAATATTGACCGTGACCTTTATGCCGATGCCATAAACAGGAATATAGAATATCTGGGAAAACTGCTGGCAGACCATCATGACGATTATCTTTCTTTCCTGCGCCGTGGCGGGTTGCCACAAAAATTAAAAGAACCGAGATAAATTGAAGCGTTCAGGCCGAGCCATTAAAAAGACCCGTCGTTTTTATAATTCTTGACACCAATTTATTTAAAATGATAGTAAAAAAATTTTAAATTGCGCCATAGAGCGTAATTTTTTAATCCTTGCTCCTAATATATAGGGGCTTTATATCCAGAAGGAGGGTTTTTATGAGAAGGTATGAATCAATCGTTATAGTCGACCCTGATGTTTCATCCGAAAACAGGGTCCCCCTTTTAGAAAAAATCAAAGATCTGATCCAGCAAAACGGTGGATTTCTAGTCAAGATTGACGAATGGGGAATCCAGAAACTTGCCTATGAAATCATGAAAAAAGTCCGGGGTTATTATATTCGGATTGATTACTGCGGCACCGGGCTGCTTGTCAGCGAAATGGAACGCTCTTTCCGTATTGATGACCGGGTTATCAAGTTCATGACCATCCTGCTTGAAAAAGAGGCCGACATTGACAGGATAAAAGAGGAACTGGCTAAAGCTGCTGAAGCAGCTTCAGCTGCCTCTGCAGAACAGGCCGTCAAAGCTGAAGATCCTGTAAAACCATCCGATGATATCCAGGCCGATTCGGGGGAAATCAAAACAGAACAAGATAGCAACGGAAAGGAGTAATTTATGGCTTTCGATAATCAGGGAAAAGGACAACCAGATACCGATAAAAAAAAGAAACGGGTATTCCACAGGCGTAAGGTCTGCCGCTTCTGCGCCGACTCAAGCATTGTAATAGATTATAAAGATTCAAAATCTCTGCGATACTTTATAACCGAAAGAGGCAAAATAATTCCGAGACGCATCTCAGGAACTTGCGCAAAACATCAGAGGATTCTGACTCATGCAATAAAACAGGCTCGTTCAATAGCCCTGTTACCGTATGTCGGCTCTTTGGAATATTAACCAACTTGAGGCCGGTATCCGGAAATGCTTCATGGGAGGCTATTTTAGTGCCAAACGCCGAAGATGGAATATTGTCAGATCTAACAAAGGGAGTAGTTTTATCGGTTGCGCTTTGTCTTGTGTCCATTTACATTCCGATAATAGGTTTTTTCTGTGCCCTTTTTATTCCATTGCCGATTATTTTTTTCCATTCAAAGATAGGAAGAAAATATGCTTTTTTTATTTTTGCGGCAACTCTTGCGGCTCTTCTGTTTGTAACGCAAAGCATATCGACCGACTTGTTTTTTTTTGCCGGACTTATGTTTTTGGGTTTTTTACTTGGCGAATTGTTTCATTATAATTTGTCGGTTGAAAAAATAATTTTGTATTCCTCCTGCGGCGCTCTTGTTACCGGATTTATATGCCTGACGGTATGTTCGACCATCCGGAATGTTGAAATTTATGCGCTGGCCTCTGAATACGTTACCGAAAACCTGAAACTGGCAATGGGTATTTATGAAAACATGGGAGTTTCGGAAGAACATATTCAGATGTTTTCTGATTCCTTGGAACAGATCAGGTATGTGCTTGTAGGAATCATTCCGGCTTTAATGGTTGCCTTTGCGCTTCTGGTAAGTTGGATCAATGTTATGATTTCAAAGCCAGTGCTTATTAAAAAAAACCTGCATTATCCTGATCTTGCTTCTCTGAAATTATGGAAGGCGCCTGATTATCTTGTCTGGGTTGTAATTGCATCATCTGTTACGCTTTTTTTCCCCGACAAGATTTTTAAGATAACAGGTTTAAATTTCTTACTGGTTCTGATGATGATATACTTCTTTCAGGGCATAGCTATCGTCTCTTATTATTTTGAAAAAAAGAATGTGCCCCGAACGCTCAAAGTTTTTTTATACAGCCTTATTGCTCTTCAGCATTTCATATTTCTGTTTGTAATAGGGCTTGGATTTTTTGATACTTGGCTCAACATAAGAAAGCAGAATAAAACTCAATAAAAATATTATTAATAAAAATCTGACGGTTTTTTTGTACCCGACTCAATAAATAATACAAAAAGTCTGTCCGGTTTTCGGAGGTTGATTATGAAAGTTATTTTAAAGGAAACCATGGAATCTTTGGGACTTGTGGGCAGCATCGTGAATGTTTCCGAAGGTTACGCGCGAAATTATCTGTTGCCTCAGAAAAAGGCTGTTCCAAACACCCCCCAGAATCTTAAGATTCTGGAACGGGAAAAGGTAAAACTTGAAATCCAGATCGCCAAAGAGAAGAGTCTTGCTGAAGAGGCGGCTAAAAAGCTCGAAGGAGTCGTGTGCAGGATAAACGCAAAAGTCAGCGAAGAGGAGAAGCTGTACGGGTCAGTTTCAGCGCGTGATATAGTTGACTCCCTTGCCGCTCAGGGCGTTACTGTGGAAAAGAGCATGGTACTGCTTTCTGAACCCATAAAAACCCTTGGGACATTCACTGTGCCGATCCGCGTTTACAAGGGAATTAAACCGGTAATAACTGTTGAGGTGGTGCCGGAATAGTCCGATTTTACCTCATAAAGCCGGTTACGATCCACTGTAACGAAGCGTTATTTCAACAATAACAGGGTATCGGAAGAGCTATATTTATAGACGACTGATACCCGAACTTACTGTTTCATCAGATCAAATGGCAAAAAGTAAAAATCAAAGTGAAAAAGAGAAGTCATACCTGTTAAAAACCCCGCCGCAGAACATTGAGGCCGAGGAATCTCTATTCAGCGCAATTCTGATCGATAACAATGCATTGCTTGAAGTCATTGAAATTCTTTCACCAAATGATTTTTATAAGACAGCCCACCAGAAAATATTTTCATCAATTCTTGATCTCTTTAATAAAAACGAACCGGTTGACCTTGTGACATTAGCCAATGCGTTAAAAGAACAGGGCCGGATTGAGGAGGTTGGGGGCGCGGCATATCTTGCAAGGTTCCTTGATATTCCGCTTGCCACAAACGCAACTCATTACGCACGCCTTATCTATGAAAAGGCGTGCTTAAGACGCCTTATCGAAAAGGCGACATCCATTGTCAACAAGTGTTTTGAAGAGAGCGGCAACCTGGATGAAATTCTCGATTATTCCCAAAGTTCAATTTTTGAAATATCCGAAAAGAAAATAAAACAGGCTTTTTATCCTTTGAAGGATATTATAGATGACAACTTTGACGCCCTTGAAGAACGGCAGGGGAAAAAATCACTTGTAACAGGAGTTGAAAGCGGTTTTACAGATTTTGACGCGCTTACTTCAGGCTTCCAGAATTCAGACCTTGTCATAATTGCAGCCCGTCCGGGAATGGGGAAAACCGCTTTCGCTCTCAATATCGCAAGAAATGCCGCAGTCAAATCAAACATTCCGGTTGCCATCTTTTCTCTTGAAATGTCAAAAGAACAGCTTTCCCTAAGGATGCTATGCTCGGAGGCAAAAGTCGATTCATCACGCTTAAGAGGAGGCTTCTTAAGCGATTCCGACTGGGTCAACCTGACCGACGCGGCTGCAACCCTGTCTCAGGCCCCTATATTCATAGACGATTCACCCAGCATATCTTCCATGGAGATCAGGGCAAAAGCGCGCAGACTTAAAATGAACAAGGGGCTTGGTCTTGTTATAATTGATTACCTGCAGCTTATGAAAAGCTCTTTTTCAGCCGAACGAAGAGATCTTGAGATTGCCGAAATGTCGAGATCTTTAAAAGCTCTTGCCAAAGAGCTCGGTATCCCTGTTATTGCCCTCTCCCAGCTTAACCGAAAGCTCGAAGATCGAACCGATAAAAGGCCGCAGCTTGCGGATTTGAGAGAGTCGGGCGCACTCGAACAGGATGCCGATGTTGTGGCGTTTATTTACAGGGATGAGGTATATAACAAGAATGAAGACAACCCGAAAAAAAACACCGCGGAAATCCTGTTGAGAAAACAGAGAAACGGGCCGACCGGGGAGGTCACTCTTACCTTCCTCGGCTCCTATACCTGCTTTAAAGACAAGGCAAAAGAGGTTTACGGTATATAGAGAATCGATATAGCAGTTATCATAATAATAATATTCCTATATGAGTTGTCTTGTTTGGGTATGGATTTTCTGTGATCAGCAGAAGATTTGTTTAAAGGCTTCGGGGACGCCCCCTGATAG
>Ga0105102_10000376_pt1 | contig 13192 bp, 8 predicted proteins | sample PPLLaktember2015_FD_87032 | JGI IMG/M metagenome (GOLD analysis project Ga0105102, IMG submission 87032) | Freshwater sediment microbial communities from Prairie Pothole Lake near Jamestown, North Dakota, USA - PPLs Lake P7 Core (6) Depth... | ecosystem: Environmental > Aquatic > Freshwater >...
CCCCTCAAAGGTTCCACCCTTTCCTCCTCTGAGAAGCCCGGCCGAACCACCGTGTGCCCTGAAAGTGAGCCATGGACCATTATCAGAAGTAAAGACAACCAGTGTGTTCTCTGCCAGGCCTTCTTCCCTGAGTGTTTCCATTATCCTTCCCACCGACCAGTCAATTTCTTCGATAACATCCCCGTATATTCCGGCTGCTGATCGTCCCTTGAATTCCTCAGAGCGGAAGAGCGGAATATGCGGCATTGAATGCGCCAGGTAAATGAAGAATGGCTCATCCCTGAATTCCTTTATGAGCTTTACCGTTTCTTCCGTGTACCTTCGCGTTATAGTCCTTTGATCCGCAGGTCTCTCAACAATAGAGGTGTCTCTCATAAGAGGGACATTGTACGCCTGAAATTTCTCCTGTTCAGTGAGGGTGAGGTGATCGGTGGGATCAATCTTATCCATATCGTTTGAATAAGGGATCCCGAAATAGCTGTCAAAACCATGGTCCGTCGGAAGGAAAGGGGATAGGTGCCCAAGGTGCCATTTCCCAACCGCAGCTGTAAGGTATCCGTTGTCGTTCAGGAGCTTTGCAATGGTTACTTCGCTTTGCGGCAGACCACCGTTTGAATTGGGAAAGAGAACACGCCTTTTTTCACTGCTCATCCCCGCTCGTACCGGACGTCTCACGGTTCACAAAGCTGCACGCGATGGTGTGCTTACCGGAGCCGCAGAGTAGAAGTTGGTCCACTTTTGTCCCTGACTGGCCATGTTGTCGAGATTAGGCGTTCTTATTGTCGGATTTCCGAAGGCGCCTATATCTCCATACCCCATGTCGTCAGCGAAGACAACAATGAAGTTGGGCCTGCTTCCTTTGTCGGGTTTATCGGCGAGTTCATTTTGCTGGCCGGCGCAACCCACACAGAGAATGCCGTTTAATGCCAGAATACCTTTGTTCAGTATTTTCATTTCAATGGTGTTTTTAGTCTGTATTATCAGCTGAATTATTATTTTTCCCGGGATAAAGGTTTCTGCCACGGGATGCTTCCGGTTCTCCTGATATGCTGAGCCAGCTCGGACTTTAAATACTGAAACTGCTCGGAACTCTGCTCAAGAGGATTTTGTTCATAGGGATCATTCACGATATCAAAAAGCTGGTAGTTTTCAAAAGGAGTATTCTGCAGGAGCTTGTATGATCCCTTTCTTACTGCATAATAGCACTGTCCACCATACATGCCGCCTTCCCTTCGCATAAAATAGACCATTCTGTTATCTTCTTCCCCGGTGCTTCTTCCGAAAAGTCCGGGCAGAAGATCTATTCCGTCTATCTTATGTGCTACCTTAAGTCCTGCTGCCGAACATAAAGTGGGATAAAGATCCATTGTAAGGGAAAGCTTCTCAGACTTTGTACCAGGTTTTATTTTTCCTTCCCACACCATGCAGGCAGGCACCTTGATACCGCCTTCATACATCTCCTGCTTGCCTCCCCTCAGAACGCCGTTGGATGCCCCGCTGGGCAGATGACCTCCGTTGTCGGATGAAAAAATGATAATGCTGTTCCCGGATTCACCCGATTCCTTTAAGGCGTTCATTACTCTTCCAATGTTGAAATCGAGATGTTCAACAAAAGCAATGTTCTTTGCCCTCTTTTCATCTGCGTTTTTCTCCCTTTTCTTTATCTTTTCAAGCCATTCGGGCGGAGGCTGTATTGGAAAATGGGGAGCATTGTAGGCCAGGTAAAGGAAGAAAGGTTCCTTGTCCCCGGCTTTGTCTTTTATGTATTCAATGGCCCAGTCCGAAAAAATGTCAGTGGCATGTCCTACCGGAAATATTTCGGTCTGGTTCATTCTCATGTAGTTATTGCCATGACGGAGGTGATTCCAGTAATCATCCATCATATCACCCAGGAATCCATGGAAAAAATCAAATCCGCGTTCATTCGGCAGGTTGGGCGACTCGAGCCCAAGGTGCCATTTCCCGATCAATGCCGTCTGATAGCCTGCTTTCTTCATCATGTCGGGAAGAGTGATTGTCTCAGGATTGAAAAATCCCCAGTTATCCGATTCATAGGTGCGGATAACTCCCGGGACACCAACCTTGTCGGGATAGCAACCAGTCATGAGGCTCGCTCTTGTTGGAGAGCTGACTGTGCAATTGGCGTAGAAATTCGTAAACCTTACTCCGTCTGCAAACATCTTGTCGATATTCGGTGTCAGGATGTCCTTGCCACCATTGCACGAAAGATCTCCATAACCCAGGTCGTCTGTCAGGATCACAATGATATTTGGCTTTTCCTGGGCAAAACCCAGAACCGGACATGAAAGAAGGCTTCCTATGTAAAGATTTCTGAGAAGTTTCTGTGTCATCAGGCTTTTTTTTTAAACAATATACAATATAATAACTCTCTACTCCACGTAAGCAGGCCTTAATTCATCTGTCAGCTCCTTGTCGACGGAGAGAGCAAGTTCTGTTAATTCCTTAACAATACCGGGGTTCTGCTCAGCAACATTATTAACTTCTCCTATATCAGTCGAAAGATTATAAAGCCAGGGCAGCGGTGCTGAAGGTTTAGTGTCAAGGAGTGCTTCCTTAACAGGCTGCTTTCCTGCCCATCTCTCGCTGGGCTCCAGAAGGTGAAGCTTCCATTCGCCTTTCCGTATGGCGGCAAGATTTCCGTCCCTGCCGTAATAGCAAAGGTATGAATAGGGTGTTTTGGCTTTCTTGTCAGTGAGGAGAGGAAGGATATTGTGCCCGTCTATTTCCCTTCCTTCGGGCAAAGGAGCCCCGATAATTCCACTAAGGGTCGGCAAAAAGTCCATCATGGTAGCCATCTCATGGCATAGGCTCCCTTTCTTTATTATCCCCGGCCAGCGAACAATAAGAGGCACACGGAAGCCCGCCTCCCAGGTACTGCCTTTCCCTCCGTGAAGAGGAGGTGCAGCAACACCGGAAGGGCCATTGTCGGATGTGAAAACAACTATTGTATTCTTCTGAAGACCCTCTTCCTTCAGTGTTCTGAAAATCTCACCACAACTCCAGTCTAGCTCTTCGATCATATTGTAATACAATCCGTTGGGACCCTGGTGCCGGCGGAATTGCTCTGAGGCGTATAAAGGAGTATGGACCGCACTGTGAGCCATATAGAGAAAGAAAGGTCTCTCCCTGTTCTTTCTGATGAACTCGACTGCTTCCTTCGTATAATCAATGGTGATCTGATCATAGTCCACCTCACTGTTCTTCTTCAGAAGTTCCTTACCCCTGTAAAGATCAGACCGTCCATGGTTGGGACCGGGCATTCCGTAATAGTAGTCAAATCCCTGAGAAACCGGCAATACCTCCGGCAGAAGCCCGAGATGCCATTTCCCTATGCAGCAGGTAGAGTAACCCCTGTCTTTGAATACTTCCGCGATTGTTATCTCCTCCGGATTCAGACCGCTGTGGGTATCAGGAGGAAGAACGGCAACGTGCAGACCAACCCGTTTGGGGTAGGAGCCGGTCATTAAACTGGCACGCGTGGGTGTTGAAACACCGGCAGGGGCATAAAAACTGGTGAAACGAATGCCTTCCTTTGCAAGTCTGTCAAGGTTAGGCGTTTCATAACCTAAGGCCCCATAGCAGCTCAGATCTGTGTAACCAAGATCGTCGGTAAGAATGAACACTACATTCGGTTTTGCTTCTGGTGGCATATTAGAAGCGGCGGCTGATAAAAGAGGAGATGAGATCAGACTTATCAGCGCAGTCGATCTGACTAATGAAGGTACATAGTCATTTATTCTCTTATGGGATTCTCCTGTCATAATTTAATATTTTCCTGGTAATTAATTGCACAATACAAATGGAGCGACTATCCGCACATTTAAGAATATGCGGATAGCCAACTTCATTTCAACCTATGGACTAACCTGTTACCACCCGAGGTTCTGGGACAGGTTGGAATTTAATGAACGCTCACTGTCAGGAATGGGCAGAAGATTATAATAATCAATGTAACCATTCGGGAATTTGGTTTCGATAAGGCTTCCTGTGTGATCCCGTACCTCAACAGGGTATATATCACTACCGATGTTCCATCTCCTGATATCCATCCAGTACAATCCTTCAAGAGCAAATTCGATCCTTCTTTCGTGCCTTAGTTTTTCGCGGGCCTCATCCCTTGATAAGCCTGCCGGCAACAGGGAGATCTTGACATCATTCCTTTCTGTCCTGATCCTGTTTATAAGGGCAACAGCTTCTTCCACATCGCCTCCTGTCTCAATAATAGCCTCAGCTTTTGAAAGTAAGACATCAGCGTAACGTATTACAATATTATTGATTTCCGACTGACCAGACGGGGGAAGGTTTTCCATCTTGTCGCACCTGTATTTTCGTGTGCTCAGATGTCTTACCCTGTTTCCTGCATGATTGAAAGCTCCTCCCGGATACAGGTAATTCGGAAAGCGGAAACCCAGAAAATATGATCCGGGAACCACAACGGTGAATTGAAGTCTGGGGTCCCATCCTTCATAGGGATTGTCAAGATCTATCTCTGACTCGAAGTATTTCCCTGGCGATCCGTCTATCCTTTCGTATGCATTCACAAGATCAGGGGTGGGGACATAACGGCTTCCCCTTGTCCAGCTTCCGGTTCCTGTTCCGCAATACTGGTCAAGGAATGTACCCTGCGAATTCTCACCTTTTATGTACTGGACATCAAAGAGTACTTCCTGGTTATTTTCATTTTCCACTTTGAAAAGTCCTTCATAACTTGGGAAAAGAGAATATTTGTTCAGTGCATCAATCTGATCAACCATAGTCAGTACGTCAGTGTATTTTCCCTGGTAAAGGTAAGCCCTCATTTTCATCCCAAGGGCAGCTCCTTTGGTTGCCCTTCCCTTGGCGGGAGCATCTGGATTGAGTTTACTGACGGCCACATCATAATCTGTATGCACCTGTTGCCAGACCTGTTCAGCAGTGGCTCTGCCAATCGTCTTGGCTTCCTCGGTGGTTATATCCCCCAGGATTAGCGGCACCCCTCCATAAGACTCAACAAGTATTGAATATGCCAGGCCACGCAGAAAATGAGCCTCTCCTTCATAAATTGCCTTTACATCTGCATTCAGATCCACACTCTCAAGGATCTTAAGCAGATAGTTTGCTCTGGAAATTATGCCATAGGCTTTCTGCCACCGATAAGTAACAAGGTTTCCGTCAGCTGATGTAAGCTGGCCGTTCCCTGCTTTTGTTATTGGCGTATTACCCCAGTTGAAAGCGTTGGGAGTAGCTCCATCAAGAGCACCAAAAGCAAACAGACCCTGATTGTATATTTCAGTCTCGCGCAGCTGGGCGTAGACCCCATTCAGGGCCAGCTTGATGTCTGCCTCAGTTGTGGGGAAGTTTGCGGAAGTGATTTTATCCTCCGGAAGAAAGTCCAGAAATTCATCACTGCATCCGTTTACGGATAATATCACTAATGTGATTAATCCGCTGAGAATAATATTTTTAAAATTCATTGCTTCAGAAATTAAGATTTATACCAAATGAAGTTATTCTCGGGACCGGGTACATATTACTATCTCCGGTGAAGTTATTGCGTTCCGGATCCCAGCCGTCATAATCCTTACTTACAATTGTAAAGACATTCTGGGCATTTACGTAGACATAAACACTCTGAAACCCTATTTTAGATGTCGCACTTTCCGGGATCTTATATCCTAACTGAATATTCTTCAGCTTAAGAAAACTGATGTCCTTAACCCAGAAGGAAGATACCTGATTATCCCAGGTATTGTTATATCTGATCGCGGGTATGTCCGTGTCTGTATTTTCAGGAGTCCATGAATCCCGCCACATTTCATTTATCGTCCTGTTTTCCCAGGTAATGTTTGTCAGGGGATCCTGTGTGTACATATTTGCAAATGCCACACCCTGAAAAAGCAGGTTCAGGTCAAAACCCTTGTAGTTGAAACTTGAAGTCAGACCAAAAGTCAGCTTGGGGATTGTGTTACCCAGGCCCTGTTTGTCTTCAAAACCAAGTTTGCCGTCGCCGTTCACATCCTCGAATTTAAGTTCACCGGCTTTGGGTTTGTAACTATTGGTGTGCATGTGTGCCAGAGCTTCTTCATTCGACTGATAGATGCCTACAGCTTTGAAACCGTAAAGGGTTCTGAAAGCATAGCCCTCTCTTATAAGGTAGGTCTGATCGGGCGATTTACCTCCCTGAAATTTTGTTACCTCATTATCGATATAGGTAAGATTTAATCCCACATTGTATCCGAAAGCATCAATCCCTTTAGGTTTACTAGAATAACTGACACTGAATTCAATTCCGGTATTAAGCATCTCTCCAACGTTTTCAAACGGAGCCGTTAATCCCCCCAGGAGATTTGGTATCGGCAGCTGTACAAGAATGTCGGTTGTGTTCTTTCTGAAAAAGTCGGCTTCGAGGTTAAGCCTGTTATTCAAAAATCCTGCTTCAATACCAATATCTAATGTTGTAGTTGTTTCCCATGTGATGTCCTCATCAATCAGAGCGGTAACTGCAGCTCCTGCGGCAAAAGCACCGTTATAACTGTAGCTTAAGCTGTTATTCTGGTTTATAACGGTTAAGTATGGCCAGTATCCCGAAATACTCTGATTACCAAGCTGTCCCCAGGAAGCCCTAAGTTTTAAGTTTGAAAAAGCGCCCAGGTTCTGAATGAAGGGCTCATCTATTAATCTCCATCCTACTGAAAAACCAGGGAAGTAACCCCACCGGTTTGCTTCAGCGAAACGGCTTGAGGCATCGGCCCTGAAGTTGGCTTCAAAGAGGTACTTGTTCTTCAACGCATAATTCAGGCGGCCAAAATAGGAGAACATCCTGAGGCCGACCATATTGCCTTCTCCCTGAATACCGGAAGTTCCGGCATCCACCTGTGTCAGTCCCTCTTTCGGGGGAGTTGTACGGCGTGAATAAACATCCTGAACTTTGCGATGCTCAAGCTGTATCCCGGCGATTGCAGCTATATCGTGAACCTCATCAAGAGTTTTATTGTAGTTCAAAGTGGTATACATCTGGTTATCGATAGTCGATACCTGCCTCCTGTTAGCTTCAATACCCTCACGATTGTAATTCTTGGTTATTGTCTGAACTCCGGTACTTGTATATCCGAAAAGACTTTCATTCCATCTGTCTGTCAGTCCCCAGTTCCCTGTGGAAGCCAGGTTGGTTATCACTGACAAATCCTTCGTAAGTTTGATTTCGGCTGATGCGTTTGCCATAAGCATGTCTGCTTCATTTTTGGTCTGCCCGTTGGCTCCGTCAATCAGTGGGTTACGGTTGTCATAAAGAAGATTTCCCTGAGCATCAAAAGCCTGAACAGATCCGAAACGTCCGTCGCTTGTATAGGGGGCTATGAACGGAACTGCTCCGTCAAGCATATCAAAAACACGCCCCAGCGATCCATAAGTAATATCAGCATAAGGTTCTGTTGAGAGCCTCCGGCTGTAGTTAAACTTTCCGCTTATTTTCAGCCATTCTCTTACATTGGTCTCAACATTCGCCCTGAGGCCATACCTCTTACTGCCTGTGTTGGCAATCATGCCATCATGATCAAGGTAATTGAATGAAAGATAGGATGAACTCTGGGCCGTTCCTCCCTGAATTGAAACATTGTGCTCATGGATGACCCTGTTCTTAAATAACACCTTAAACCAGTCGGTATTAGGGTACAGATAAGGATCTGTCCCGTTTTCAAAGGCTGAAATCAGGGCATCAGAGTACACAGGACTTGATCCGTCATTAATTAAACCAAGATTTGACAATCTCATGTTTTCAGCGCTATTGCTTATCAGATGGTACCTCATTCCAAGCTGTTGGACACCAACATATGAATTAAGGTTGACTTTCATTTTCTCATTGTTCCTTCCCATCCTGGTCGTAACCAGAACTACTCCGTTTGCTGCCTTGGATCCATAAATAGCTGCACTGGCAGCATCCTTCAGGACAGAAATATTTTCTATGTCACTGGGATTGATCTGGCTGAAATCTCCCTCAATACCATCAATAATTATGAGAGGATTGGCATCATTCAGGGTGCCCCAGCCGCGAACCCTCAGCTGAGCTCCGTCGCTCCCTGGCTTCCCTGAGTTCTGGCTTACCCAGATCCCCGGCATGCTTCCGCCAAGAGCCTGGGACGCATTTGTAATGGGGCGGTTTGCTATCGCATCATCATATTTTACTGACGACACTGCACCTGTCAGGTTGACTTTCTTAACAGTTCCGTATCCTATTACTACAACCTCGCTAAGCTGTTCAACATCAGGCCTTAAAGCAACATTGACCACTGCCTGCCCCCCTGCCGGTACTTCCTGTGAAGTGTATCCGATGAAGGTAAAGACCAGGGTGATATCCCGGTTTGGAACCGAAATTGTATAATTACCTTCAATATCAGTCATAGCACCAAAAGTAGTGCCCTTCACGACAATGTTTACCCCCGGCATGGGTTCTCCTGTCTCAGCATCGGTAACCTTACCCGTTAGCTGCTGCTGTTGCATGGGAACTGAAAATCTGCCCAGATCTTCTGCCAGATAATCGGGAGCAAGAACGATCTTACGATCGTAAATGGAATACTTGATATTTGTCCCGGCAAAAAGATTGTCGAGGATCTCACTGATTAACTTGTTATCCGCCCGGAGGTCTACCTTGCGGTCGGTATTCAGAAGTTTTTCATTGTAGAGAAAATAGAACTCGCTTTCATCCTCGATCTTGTCAAGAACGGTATTGAGCTCTGCTCCTTTAAAATCGAGTGAAAGCCTTGCAGTTTGCGAGTAGGTGTCAGAAGCGTGAGCTTGCAGAATCCCAAGAATTAACAGAAAGGTAGCAAGTCGCATAATCTTAGAGATTTGATTTAAAGAACGAAAGACCCCATCCCAGGGGATTTCAATTTTTTTCATAGATTTGAGTCGTTTAAAGTTTAAAAAATATCATCTGATGTTTTTTGGGAAGCCGTTGGCGCGGCTTCCTTTTTTTTTATGCCGTTTTCAGGGGCTCTTTTCTTTTTCCATACTTACTGGTATTACTGGTAAGGTTAGCAAATCAGGTTCATTCTGTCTTATAAATTGTTATTTCCTGTTTCATGTATGATCCATCCTGCCCGACAGTTCTGGGCGTTATATTATAACCTATTGGAGATGTCAGTGCCAGAAACTTCAATACCTCCTCTACCGAGTCGTCCTGAAAAGTAGCGCGGAATGAATACTTCTCAAGCTCTTCATCGGCAATCGTAATCTTTACGTTATACCACCTTTCAATCCTCCTCACCACTTCTGCCATAGGGTCGTTCTTAAAAACAAGCTTTCCATCCGTCCAGGCATGATACTTGTCAGGATCAACCGATGACTTTTTGATATCTCCATTCTGTGAAATCAATCTTTCCGAAGGCTTCAGTAATATGAAATCGTCTGTATTATCGTTCCTGAACTCAATCCTGCCTTCATCAAGAACAACTTCCACGTAGCTCTCTGCCGGATATGCGCTGAGATTGAATTTGGTCCCGGTAACTTTTACCGTTGACTCTCCTGCTGAGATAAGAAAGGGATTTTCCGGATTGCTTTTTACCTCAAACCATGCCTCGCCGGACAGAGAAGCCTCCCTGAGTCCGCCGCGTGAAAATGAATAGCTGAGATATGATCCGCTGTTAAGCATCCCTGAAGTGCCGTCAGGAAGGTTGAAAGAAACCCTCGATCCCATGGGAGCATAAATGGTGGCATCATAACCTGAGGCAATCGCTTTACTATCATTTCCTCCTGGAAATGAGATCATAATACCAGCGGCTATCAGCACGGGAAGAAGAAGGATTGCCGCTATTCTCATATAGATCCTGAGTATCCTCCGAAGAGGTTTGTGTTGTTTGCCCAGCTCGCTAATCTGAATGATATGATGAAGCCTGTCGAGAATATCCTCAAAATCCTCTCTTTCCAATATATTATCATCCTGAATTTTCTCCCATTCCTTTAAAAGCTGACTTCTTAATTTTTCGTTGTTTTCTCCTTCCGAAAACAACCTGTTTACCCAGGCTGTTTCTTCCAGGCCTGATTGCCCTTTCAAATAGTCTTCAAGTTTTTTTAATTCTTCTTTGTTCAGCATTTCCGTCTCAGATAAAAGTGTGTGGTTAATTTCTTAATATGCCCAGCCGGTATTCAGAACCTTATAAAAGGCCGTAACGGCTGTCTGTATCCTGTTCTCTATGAGGCCTGTTGTTTCTTTCGCATAACAGGGTCATTGCAAAAACTGACAGGTACTGCATACGCCGGTTTTTATTGCGGCGATGCATACACCTGTCAGTGGGATTCCTACTATCTACCATACTAACCGTTTCCTGTTGATATCAAGAGTTAACCTTTGATCAGATTTTCACTTAAGAGATTAAAATGATCCCTTAATTATTAGTAATACGAATGAAGCGGAGACTTCTCACATTAAATTTTAATTTTTTTCGAAAGATTTTAGACAAAAATGCTGTCATGCTGAAAACCAAACATTTAAATCAATGGTGTTAATCTAAAGGCAGAGACGGGACATAGAAATAATGATTAAGTTAATGATACGACAAGAATTTGGAACTCTATTTGATCTTACAAGTTTATATCGCCCCTGCAGGGCTTCCAATCAGGGTGATGATCCTGACCTCCGGTTGGCACCGGAGGTTATTGACATTATGACACTTACGTGTCTGTTTCGTCAAATCCTTGCAGGATTCCCCATCTGATAAAGGGGTTTGACCTCCGGCATACCTCATTTTTACATATCCCCGCCCTGAAGTGGCTGGACAATTGTAAGCACAAGGCCATAACCCAAATAAAGACCTTATTATCATGCTTTGCTCCGCAGGAGCATCCATACACCAGAACCTTCTCTGAAGGAGATGGATGTGAATAACCTCCGGTGCCAACCGGAGGTAACTGATCGCTACTCCACTATGCAGCCCTGGAGGGGCTGGATAATCAATATTACCAGACCATATTCTCAATCGGCAATAATATTATCATGATATGCTCCGAAGGAGCATCCATACACCAGAACCTTCTCTGAAGGAGATAGATGTGAATAACCTCCGGTGCCAACCGGAGGCAAGCAGCCTCCCCCCTGATCTTCAGCCCCGAAGGAGGCTGGACAATAGCAAGCACCAAGCCACACCCCAAACAACAACCTTATGATCTTGATATGCTCCGAAGGAGCATCCATACACCATAACCTACTCTGAAAGAGAAGAATGTTAATAACCTCCGGTGCCAACCGGAGGCAAGCAGCTTCCCCCCAGATATTCAGCCCTGCAGGGGCGAGATAAAAGGCTTAGGGAAGTACCTGGATTTGAATTCCGGCCCAACTCAATCTGATTCAGCTTAAACTTCTCCGCTCAGCTTCTCATTTATCATCCTGAGAGTTTTGGAAATATAATTATCCACCGTGCCGGGCGATAAGCCAAGTTCATATGCAATGATCCTGGAAGGCTTTCCTTCGATCCTGCTTTTCAGGAAAATGGATCTCTGCCTCTCCGGCAGCTGCCTTATTATCTGATCCAGCCTTTCTCTCAGCGAATTACAGTCGATATCGTCCTCCGTCTCCGAAGAAACGTCAGTGTTATGAAGCCTGATATGATCGAAATACTTCCGGAGGCAAATCCTCCGCCTGAAAAGCGAACAGATTTCATTGTAAGCAACGGTGAAAAGAAATGATCTCAGGGATGACTCCTTCCTTAGGTTTTTATGGTTCTCCCAAAGCTTCAGAAAGACGGACTGCACAAGCTCGGATGATTCCTCTCTGCTCCTTAAGTACTTGAATGCAAAGGAATACAGCTTCCCGGAATATTTGCGGAAAAGAATATCGAATGCATCCAGGTCTCCTCCCTGAAGTCGTTCAACAAGTTCAATGTCCTCTGAAAAATCATCAAACATTTTATTGCGATTATGGTTCCCCTAAGCAAAGATAATCTTTAAAAGCATACCGGTAAATTCAGAAGCTTCAAGGATTTTTCTCCCTTCCGGTTTGTATTAGAGGGATATTACCGGTTCGGGCTTATTGCCCGGTGCCTTTCCTGTTCTTTAATATGGTTTCCTGAGTTCTTTTGATTTCTTCAGAATTGTACCCAGCTCTTAATTTAGCCGACAGTTCTGTCACGATATTCTTATACTGAGGATCATCCGCACAGTTGATATGTTCTTCCGGATCGTTCTGGTAGTCGTATAATTCAACTCCGTCAAGGCCTTCGTTCCATTCAGTGTAACGATACCTGTCCACTCTAATGGTCCTTCCGAAAACTGTTTTATTCCGGTCATTAAGCATCGGGTTAAAGGAAAACAGGCCTGAACCTCCCATTCTGAAAGTGCTGCTGCTTTGGTTGATGAGTGTCCTTGCCTGCTGGGTAAAAGCAGGATAGTCCCATTCTGCGGAGGGATCCTTCAATAATTTCACAAGACTTTTGCCATCAAGATCATCCGGGGCCTTTAACCCGGCCAGTTCAGCAACCGTCGGGTAAATATCGAGCATCTCGACAATGCCTTTGCAGTCCCTGCCCTGCGAGTATCCCGGAGCATATATCATCAGGGGCTGGCGGGCCGTGTTCTCGAAAAGATTCTGTTTCTGCCACAACCCATGTTCTCCCAGCATGTAACCATGATCACTCCAGAACACTATTATGGTGTTGTCAACCAGATCGAGTTCTTCAAGTGCATCCAGCATTTTACCAAACTGGGCATCGATGAAACTTACAGAAGCATAATACGCCCTAATCGCATCCTTGCACTCGTCATCGCTGGCACCGGCATTCCAGGGAGTCACATTTCTTGCAAGAGCAGGCTTGCTTGCCCATTCTTCTTCAAGCTTCGCAGGTACTTTAACATCACTGTACATGTCGAAATACTTTTTAGGCGCTATGTAAGGTATATGCGGGCGATAGAAGCCCACTGCCATAAAGAATGGCTGACCTGGGCGGCGGGGAGGTGCATCTTTCCTTGCCGGTCCGCCATAGGCACTGCCAACATTGCTGTAACGGCTCCTGAGAATGCTGATAGCAAGGTTGGCGGAGATCCCGTCAGTCATTTCGTTGTCGTTGCAGTCCAATGCCAGCCAGGTCCCCAGGACAACATTACCAACCAGCTCCCCCTCATCTGTTTTATCCCTTCCCACAGGATTATAGGTGACTGTCCACGACTGTGGATCGTCCGACCCGGGCAGCCCTATCTCGCTGGGAAC